>Ga0181596_10000730_pt1 | contig 33972 bp, 44 predicted proteins | sample 041ome_6_FD_148655 | JGI IMG/M metagenome (GOLD analysis project Ga0181596, IMG submission 148655) | Coastal salt marsh microbial communities from the Groves Creek Marsh, Skidaway Island, Georgia - 041402US metaG (spades assembly) | ecosystem: Environmental > Aquatic > Marine > Intertidal zone... | reverse complement strand
TAGACGTCGCAGGCCACTAATAGGGGCTTTTTGTAATGTTTCTTTTTTAAATGAAGTGCTAATTTCCCAGAAAACGTTGTTTTTCCGGAACCTTGCAAGCCTGCCATAAGAATCACTATGGGCTTGCCTTGCAAATTAATCCCAACCGCTTCTGAACCCATCAATTCGGCGAGTTCATCTTTTACAATTTTTACCAATAATTGTCCGGGCTGCAGACTCGTTAACACCTTTTGCCCCAAAGCTTTATCTTTGACCCGAGCAGTGAACTCTTTTGCAATTTTAAAACTTACATCGGCATCCAACAAAGCACGACGCACTTCCTTGAGCGTTTCTGCTACATTGATTTCGGTGATTTTTCCGTGCCCTTTTAAAACCTGAAAGGCTTTGTCTAGTTTACTACTGAGCGTATCAAACATGCATTCTTTTTTTCGGAATTAAAGAACAAAAATAAGGATTGTCAGTTGATTATACTTCATTTCTCGCCCGAGTTTGAAACATCTTTCCCATCACCAGAGCATGAGGAAAAGTAATGGCTGCTAAAAACGAAAAAAACAAGGGCAACCAAAAGGATTTCGAAAAATCAAAATAAAAGAAAACAACACCCAATGCAGCGAGTGCCAAAATCCAATACCAAAGTGCTGATTTTAAATAGGACCACAAGGTGCCCCTATCTGCTTGACCGTATAAAAATATCAATTGTGAGCGGAGGGAGGGAATACTGTGCCACACCACAAAATAAAACCCAAAGGTGAGCACTAGGTTGGAAAACTGCATCAATACAATCAATAAGGCTAAGAGCAGTAATTCTTTAACTAGATGTACTCGAAAATGAGGAAGGGCTATTCCCAAAGTCAACGTGCTGATGCATGTTATGGACAACCCCCAGGAAAATATAGCAAAAGAGAGTTGATGTCCCGTAATGGCATCGATAACCTCGGCTACTTCGGTGTAATGTCCAAAAAAAATAAGGGCAAAAATCATCGCTCCGTAAGAGCAATAAAAGAATCCTTCCAAGGGTACTGATTTTGCGATACTTTCCCAATGTTGCTCGCCAAAATGATAGCAACTCACGCTCACAAACGAAGTCAAGGCTAAAACCGGAAAAAAGTAGAAAAAGAAAATTCCAAGAAGAACTACTCCTATATAAATAAGGAAAGTCTGAGACACTTTTGCCCTGTTTTTTTGTTTAGCGATTATTTTCAAATCATTGGCACCATGCAGGATTCCCAAACTCAAAATCCCAGTAAAAGCAAGCAACTGCTGGGCAATTTGCGAAGTAAAAAGACTAAACAAAATGACTAATAAATTGATTCCTAAAGCGAATTTAAAATATTTATGCACTGATAATGAGGGTTTTAAATTAAATAATCAGAAATTTTATAATATTTATAGTTAATAAGTTTAATTTTTTTTAAATTTACCTAAACAAAACAAATATTTGATTTAATTATGGAAAAATTACTAAGCTTAATGACTGTAGCGCCAGCGATGGCTACAGATGACTACGTAGGGTTTACTTTCTTCGTAGGTTGTATGGCGATGATGGCAGCATCAGCGTTCTTCTTTCTTTCAATGAACTCCTTTGACACCAAATGGAAAACCTCCATTTTAGTCTCGGGGTTAATTACCTTTATTGCAGCAGTACACTATTGGTACATGCGTGACTACTGGGCAACTATCGGAGAATCTCCAACTTTCTTCCGTTATGTTGACTGGGTACTTACAGTGCCATTAATGTGTGTTGAATTCTACCTTATTCTAAAAGCCGCTGGTGCCACTAAACAATTGATGTGGAAAATGATTTTTCTATCACTTGTGATGTTGGTGACTGGTTATTTTGGAGAGGCCGTTTATACCGATGGATCAGGACCTGCTGTTTGGGGACTAATTTCCGGTATTGCATACTTCATAATTGTGTATGAAATCTGGATGGGTGGTGCTTCAAAACTTGCTGCTTCAGCAGGTGGAGCTGTACAAGCAGCGCACAAGACACTTTGTTGGTTTGTATTGGTAGGATGGGCGATCTATCCTATTGGTTACATGGCCGGAACAGAGGGATGGTATAGCGGAATCTTCGGAGGACTTCCTATGGATGTTATCTACAACGTGGGTGATGCCATCAACAAAATTGGATTTGGTTTGGTTGTTTACAATCTAGCTGTTTCCTCTAAATAATTCCTATTTGGGATAAGATTGCTATGAAAAGAGAAAAATCGCCCTTCGGGGCGATTTTTTTTTACATCTGTTCCGGCACATTGATTCCCAACAAGGCACAGCCTTGGGCAATAACCTTAGCCGTTTTGTCAGACAAGGCAATTCTTAAATTGCGTTGCGCCTCATCTGTGCTTCCCAAAACGGTGACGTTTTGATAAAAAGTATTAAACGTTTTGACCAAATCAAACAAATAGTTGGCCATCAAGGCGGGGCTGTATTGTTCTCCTGCCAAAAGTACGGTCTCCGGAAAACGGAACAACTGTTTCATCACTTCTTTTTCTTTTGAATCTAAAGTCTGAACACCAAAAAACGATTGGGGCGCCGCTCCTGCCTTTTTTAATAAGGTTTTGATCCTGGCATGGGTATATTGTATAAAAGGTCCTGTATTACCGTTAAAATCGATGGAATCTTCCGGATTAAATAAAATACGCTTCTTGGGATCTACTTTTAGTATGTAATATTTCAAGGCACCCATTGCAATGGTGTGATAGAGTTCTTGCTGCTCGTGTGGCGGAAGTCCTTCCAATTTTCCAAAAGCCTGCGAAATACGCTGCGCTTCGGCCGTCATTCCATCAATCAAATCATCTGCATCAACAACAGTTCCTTCTCTACTTTTCATTTTTCCACTGGGCAAGTCCACCATTCCATAGCTCAAATGGTAAAGTGAAGAAGCCCAGGCATAACCCAATTTTTTAAGAATTAAAAACAACACCTTAAAATGATAATCTTGTTCATTTCCTACGGTGTAAACCATTCCGCTCAAATTGGGCGTATCTTTCAAACGCAGTTGCGCCGTTCCTAGATCTTGTGTCATATAGACCGAGGTTCCATCGGCTCGAAGCAAAAGTTTTTCATCCAGTCCCTCCTCGGTGAGGTCAACCCAAACCGATCCGTCTTCTTTTTTATAAAAAATGTGCTGCGCTAAACCTGTTTCAATAATTTCTTTGCCTAGTAAATAGGTTTCACTTTCATAATAATAGGAATTAAAATCTACTCCCAAACGCTTATAGGTTTGCGAAAAACCTTCGTACACCCATCCATTCATTTTTTCCCATAACATCCTAGTTTCTGGATCATTGGCCTCCCATTGTAGGAGCAGGCTTTGCGCCTTGAGCAAGAGTGGTGCTATTTTTGCCGCCTCAGCTTCAGATGTCCCTTCTTTGACTAACTGGGCGATTTCTTTTTTATATTCTTGATCAAACTTTACATAGTATTTGCCTACCAATTGATCTCCTTTCAGCCCAGTACTTTCAGGCGTTTCTCCGGCGCCAAACAACTGCCAAGCGACCATCGATTTACAAATATGTATGCCGCGGTCATTAATGATTTGAGTTTTGATTACGTTTTTTCCTGTAGCCTCTAAAATTTTAGCCACCGAATAACCCAATAAATTATTTCGAATATGCCCCAGATGCAAGGGTTTGTTGGTATTGGGAGAAGAAAACTCCACCATAACCACCGGGGCAGTTGCTGTTACTTTGGTTATTCCAAAATCAGCATCCTCATAAATTTCTTCAAAAGTGCGAAGATAATGCGCATCCGACAATACCAAATTTAAAAAGCCTTTGACCACATTGAAGGATTCAACTTCCTCGGAGGTTTCCACCAAAAAATCCCCCAAACGAGTACCCAACACTTCGGGTTTCATTTTTACAAAACGAAGCAAAGGAAAAACAACGATGGTGATGTCCCCCTCAAATTCTTTTCTAGTGGCTTGGAATTCGACAGCATCCACTGCAACCTCTAATTGGGTTGCAAAGAATTGTTGAACAATCGATTTAAGTTGGTCGTTTAAAGCTTGGCTCATTGTTATATTTCGGGCAAAGATAATTATAATGTATCGATTATGTAGTGCCAGATTTATGACCTACCTTTAAAACTTATGCTGATTAATATTTCCTATAATGATCCCAAACAAAAACAGCAAATTGACGATGCTGTGGGTCAACCTTTTCGGCTGACAGAACGCTGGAAACTTGGGGGTATTGGGTCTCCTAAACTAGAAATCAATTCCACCTCTTTGGAGATTCACAATTTGTTGGTCTTGGATCACAACATCAACAGTTGCAATATTGAACTCCGACCCAAGGGGATTATTTTGCGCTTTAGAAGTTTGTTGGAAACCTATGGATTAGTCATTCCGTATTATAAATTAAAAATTTACAAAGGAAAATCCGAAGAGTATTCTTTTTACAAAGATCAATATTTTATCAAAGTGGCTGCATCCAGCAAAGCTGTTCACGATTTCGTAAAAAAAATACAGCAACAAAAAATGCTTAATACACCGCCTTCTATAGAAGACCTTTGACCCTAGATTTTACGATCCGTACTTCCTGTATATATCTGACGGGGACGTCCGATGGGTTCGTTGTTTTTCCGCATTTCCATCCATTGAGCAATCCATCCGGGCAATCTTCCGAGAGCAAACATCACGGTAAACATTTGTGTTGGAATTCCTAAAGCACGGTAAATGATACCGGAATAAAAATCGACGTTGGGATAAAGTTTTCGTTCCACAAAGTAAGGATCGCTAAGGGCTTCTTTTTCCAAACCTTTTGCAATTTCAAGAATGGGATCGTCGATCCCCAATTCCGTCAATACTTCGTCAGCAGCACTTTTGATAATCCGTGCACGGGGATCAAAATTTTTGTACACGCGATGTCCAAAGCCCATCAAACGGAAAGGATCGTTTTTGTCTTTGGCCTTGGCCATATATTTTTTGGTATCCCCTCCATCGGCTTGAATGGCTTCGAGCATTTCAATCACCGCTTGATTGGCACCTCCGTGCAACGGCCCCCAAAGGGCAGAAATGCCAGCAGATACCGAAGCAAAAAGCCCCGCATGAGAAGAACCAACAATTCGCACTGTTGAGGTGGAACAGTTTTGTTCGTGATCGGCGTGAAGGATCAATAATTTATTTAATGCGTTGACCACTACTGGAGATTGCGTATAAACATCATTGGGTCGCTTAAACATCATTGATGCCAAATTTTCTACATAGGAAAGTTTGGTGTCTGCATAATTTAAGGGCAAGCCTTTTCCTTTTCGATGTGTCCAAGAAGCTAATATGGGAAATTTAGCCATCAATTTAACAACCGCAAAGCGCATTTCGGCATCGGAATCCACATTAACTGCCACGGGATTGAAAGCAATCAAAGCTGAGGTCAAGGAGGATAAAACACCCATAGGATGTGCCGTTTTGGGAAAACTTTTTAAAATCGTCTTTAAATCTTCATCCACGATAGACTCCTCAGTGATTTCTTTGGAAAATTTATTTAATTCTTCTTCCGAAGGCAAATCCCCATAAATCAACAAATAGGCTACCTCAATAAAACTTGAATTTTCACAAAGGTCTTCTATGGCATAGCCGCGATAGCGTAATATCCCTTTTTCTCCATCCAAAAACGTGATGGAACTTTCGCAAGAGCCCGTATTTTTATAACCCGGGTCATAAGTGATCAAACCTGTTTTCGCCCGCAGGGTTTTAATGTCAATTCCTTTTTCATCTTCTGTTCCTTCGATTAAAGGAAACTCAAAGGTTTCATCATTGTAGGTCAATTTTACTGAATCACTCATTTCTTTACTTTTTAAAATTTTATAAACGCCCATACGGATCGTGTACCGGCGTTTTTTTTTGGGTTATTACTTTCTTCTTATAGATGGCGAAAGGCTTTCCCTTGTGGAAAATAAGCCAAATCTCCTAATTCCTCTTCAATACGAAGCAATTGATTATACTTGGCCATACGATCACTACGAGAAGCCGAACCTGTTTTGATTTGACCCGTATTTAAGGCCACTGCTAAATCCGCAATGGTATTGTCTTCGGTTTCACCAGAACGGTGGGACATCACAGAAGTATATCCTGCACGATGCGCCATATCCACAGCTGCGATGGTTTCTGACAAGGTACCAATTTGATTCACTTTTACCAAAATTGAATTGGCAATTCCTTTTTCAATTCCTTGGCTTAAACGTTTTACATTGGTTACAAACAAATCATCTCCAACCAATTGTACTTTGTCTCCGGCTTTTTCGGTCAACGATTTCCATCCTTCCCAGTCATTTTCATCCATTCCATCTTCAATTGAGATGATCGGGTATTTACTTGCCAATTCGGCTAAATAGCTCGCTTGCTCTTCAGAAGATCTTTTTACGCCTTTATCTCCTTCAAACAAGGTATAGTCGTATACCCCATCTTTGTAGAATTCAGCTGCTGCACAATCCAAAGCGATCATCACATCTTCACCGGCTTTATAACCTGCATTTCCTATGGCTTTGATAATGGTGTCCAACGCATCTTCAGTACCGTCCAAGACGGGTGCAAATCCACCTTCATCGCCAACAGCTGTACTTAAACCTCTGTCGTGTAAGACTTTTTTGAGGTGATGGAAAATTTCTGTTCCCATTTGTAGGGCATGCGAAAAGGATTTGGCTCCAGAAGGCATCACCATAAATTCTTGAAACGCAATGGGTGCATCGGAATGCGAACCTCCATTGATAATATTCATCATGGGAACAGGAAGTGTTTTCGCACTAACCCCGCCAATATAACGATACAAAGGAAAACCTAACTCATTGGCAGCAGCTTTTGCCGCAGCAAGAGAAACGCCTAATATAGCATTGGCTCCTAATTTTGATTTATTGGGTGTGCCATCCAAATCGATCATCAATTGATCCAATCCTTCTTGATCGAAAACAGAAGTTCCTACGATGGCTTCTGCCAAAGTGGTATTTACATTGTTCACAGCATTCATTACGGCTTTCCCCATATAGGCTTTGCCCCCATCGCGAAGTTCAACCGCTTCGTGTTCTCCAGTAGAAGCACCGGAGGGCACAGCTGCTCTCCCTAAAATTCCATTTTCAGTGATTATATCTACTTCTACGGTTGGATTTCCACGGGAATCGAAAATTTGTCTCGCGTGTACTTTAATAATAATACTCATTCTTGTTTAAATTACAGGTTGGTTTGGTATTCTTTTTATTTATTGATAATATTTTGTTTGAACTGATCAAAAAGATAGTTAGCATCATTTGGACCGGGACCCGCTTCGGGGTGATATTGTACGGAAAAACAGTTTTTGCTTTTCATTTTCAATCCTGCCACGGTTTGGTCGTTGAGGTGCAGGTGCGTAATCTCAATATCTTCATGTGCGGCTGCAGCTTCTTTGTCTACTGCAAAACCGTGATTTTGAGAAGTGATTTCTCCTTTGCCGGTCAATAGATTTTTTACGGGATGATTGATGCCTCGATGCCCGTTAAACATTTTGAAAGTTGGGATTCCATTGGCCAAAGCAATGATTTGATGCCCCAAACAAATTCCAAATAAGGGTGCGTTTTTTTCTATAATGGCTTTGGCAACAGCCTGTGCTTCTTTTAGAGGTGCTGGATCACCGGGGCCGTTGGAAATAAAATATCCATCGGGCTTCCAAGCTTCCATCGTTTCAAAAGGAGTATTGTATGGAAATACGCGTACATTCATATCCCGGGCAACTAGGTGTTCCAAAATATTGGATTTCACTCCTAAATCAAGGGCTGCCACTTTGATGGACGCATTGGGATCGCCCATATCATAAACTTCTTTTGTAGAAACTTTTGAAGCCAATTCCAATCCTTCCATGGAGGGCAAATTGGCCAACTCCTCTTGGAGTGCTTCCAATTGGTCCATTTCTGTAGAAATGACGGCATTCATCGCGCCATTTTCCCGAATGTAATTGACCAATGCCCGTGTATCCACATCGGAGATGGTCACCAAATTTTGTCGTTCTAAATAAGCATACAGCGATTCTTCTGCTGCCGGACGTGAATAGTGAAAACTAAAATCTTTACAAATCAATCCTGCAATAGAAATGGAGGAAGATTGTGCTTCGGATTTTACAACGCCATAATTACCTATATGGGTATTGGTTGTTACCATCAATTGTCCAAAATAAGAAGGATCTGTAAAGATCTCTTGATAGCCGGTCATTCCCGTATTGAAACAAATCTCGCCGAAGGAACTGCCTTCAATTCCGATGGATTTTCCATAAAAAATAGTTCCATCTGCGAGGAGTACAAAGCCTTTTTTTCGTGTTTTATAATTCATGAGTAGTGCAAAATAAACCAAAAAAAAGGATAAACTAAAACGTTTATCCTTTTATCTATTATTGATTAATCAACAAATGTAAATCAAATTGACTATGCTTTATCATCTGTTTCTTCGGTGTTGTTTTCTGGAGTTGCTTCGGGAGCCTCTGCAACAGCATCGGGAGCCTCTGCGTCAGCTTCGGGAGCTTCGACTTGAGCCTCAGTAGCCTCAGCCACTACTTCCGCAGGAGCTGCTTCCACTTTGGGTGCTGCTTTTGTTTTTCCTCCACGTCTTGATTTTTTCTTGGTGGTTTCTTCCGCAAGATATACGGCGTTGAAGTCAACCAATTCAATCATTGCCATGTCGGCATTATCTCCAAGACGATTTCCCAACTTGATGATACGTGTGTATCCTCCGGGACGATCGCCTACTTTGTCTGCTACTTCGCGAAATAATTCGGAAACTGCATATTTATTTCTCAAGGCACTAAAAGCCAAGCGGCGATTGTGTGTGGAATCCGACTTCGCTTTGGTAATAATGGGCTCTACAAATTGTTTAAGTGCTTTGGCCTTGGTTACTGTTGTATTGATGCGTTTATGCTCTATCAAAGAACAAGCCATATTGGAAAGCATGGATGCTCGATGGGCTTTCTTTCTGCCGAGGTGCATGAATTTTTTACCGTGTCTCATTTTCTTTCTTTACTATGGTTAGTCTTTATCAAGTTTATATTTGGCAAGATCCATTCCAAAAGAAAGACCTTTAAGAACCACTAACTCTTCTAATTCGGTGAGTGATTTTTTACCAAAGTTTCTAAATTTCATTAGGTCGTTTTTGTTGAAGGAAACCAAATCTCCAAGGGTATCTACTTCGGCAGCCTTGAGACAATTCAAAGCACGCACAGATAGGTCCATATCGATCAATTTGGTTTTCAACAATTGACGCATGTGAAGGGATTCTTCATCATAAGTCTCCGTTTGTGCAATTTCATCCGCTTCCAAAGTGATGCGTTCATCGGAGAACAACAAGAAGTGATGGATGAGGGTTTTCGCAGCCTCGGTGAGTGCGTCTTTCGGGTGGATGGATCCGTCCGAAATGATTTCGAAAACTAATTTTTCGTAATCTGTTTTTTGTTCTACACGAAAGTTTTCGATGCTGTATTTTACATTTTTGATGGGTGTAAAAATAGAATCGATCGCAATCACTCCAAGGGGAGCGTTTGTTTTTTTGTTTTCTTCGGCAGGAACATATCCTCTTCCTTTTTCGATGGTGATTTCCATGTTCAATTGAACACTTTTTTCCATATTACAAATCACCAAATCGGGATTTAAAACTTGAAAACCAGAAATAAATTTTTGAAAGTCAGCCGCTTTCAATTGCTCTTGTCCACCGAAGGAAAGAAGCACTTTTTCCTCGTCCACTTCTTCAATCTGTCTTTTAAAACGGATTTGTTTGAGATTCAAGATGATTTCCGTAACGTCTTCTACAACGCCGGGAATGGTAGAAAATTCGTGTTCTACATTATCGATTTTCACAGAAGTGATTGCAAATCCTTCTAATGAAGAAAGCAAGACACGACGAAGCGCGTTTCCAACCGTTAAACCATATCCGGGTTCGAGTGGGCGAAATTCAAATTTGCCTTCGAATTCGGAGGAATCGATCATTATTACTTTATCGGGTTTTTGAAAATTCAGTATAGCCATAATAGTTCTTCCGTTATCTTATTTAGAATATAATTCAACAATGAATTGTACATTGATGTTCTCTGGAATTTGAAGACGCTCTGGGATACTTACAAAAGTTCCCTGAAGTTGATCTCTGTTCCAGCTTAACCATTCGTAAACAGACGAATTGTTGGATACGGACTCGAGAATAACACCCAAAGATTTGGATTTTTCTCTTACCCCAACAACATCCCCAGGTTTTACTTGATAGGATGGAATATTTACAATATTTCCGTTCACGGTGATGTGACGGTGCGATACCAATTGACGGGCTCCACTTCTGGATTTTGAAACGCCAAATCGGTAGACTACATTGTCCAATCGCGATTCACACAATTGTAATAATACTTCCCCGGTAACTCCTTTGCTACGACTTGCCTTTTCAAAAAGATTTCGGAATTGACGTTCTAGGATACCATAGGTAAATTTCGCTTTCTGCTTCTCCATCAACTGGACAGCATATTCGGATTTTTTACCTCTTCTGCGGTTATTCCCGTGTTGTCCGGGAGGATAATTTCTTTTTTCGAATGATTTGTCATCACCGAAAATGGGCTCGCCAAATTTTCGAGCAATTTTAGTTTTTGGACCAGTATATCTTGCCATTTCTGTTGGTTTTAAATAAAATCGAAACTATGAATTAAGGTCACTTCCTTCGATAGTTGATTTCGATTTCCGATATTAATTAAACTCTTCTTCTTTTGGGGGGTCTACAACCGTTGTGAGGCATTGGAGTAACGTCAACAATCTCAGTTACTTCAATTCCTGAATTGTGTAGGGTACGGATGGCCGACTCGCGACCGTTTCCTGGACCTTTCACAAATACTTTCACTTTACGCAAACCTGCCTCCTGTGCTACTTTAGCACAATCCTCTGCAGCGGTTTGAGCTGCATACGGAGTGTTTTTCTTTGAACCTCTGAATCCCATTTTTCCGGCAGAAGACCAAGAGACGACATCGCCTTTGGAATTTGTCAATGAAATAATGATGTTGTTAAAAGAAGCATTGATGTGTGCTTCGCCAACGGATTCAACGACTACTTTTCTTTTTTTATTTGCTGTTTTAGCCATAATTACGAACTATTATTTAGTAGCTTTTTTCTTGTTAGCTACAGTCTTACGTTTCCCTTTACGTGTACGAGAGTTGTTTTTGGTGTGCTGCCCTCTTAAGGGGAGACCTGCTCTGTGACGAATTCCTCTGTAACATCCAATATCCATCAAACGTTTGATGTTCAATTGAACTTCTGAACGCAATTCTCCTTCTATTTTGAAGGTACCAACGGCATCCCGAATACGACCGGTTTCATCATCGGTCCAATCGTTTACTTTTTTATTTTCATCTACTTTGGCAGATGCTAAAATCGTTTGCGCACGACTCTTACCGATACCGAAGATATAGGTAAGTGCAATGACACCTCTTTTCTGTTTGGGAATGTCTACTCCTGATATTCTAGCCATAATTAACCTTGTCTTTGTTTGAATCTAGGATTTTTTTTGTTGATCACATACAAACGTCCTTTGCGTCGAACGATTTTGCAATCTGCACTGCGTTTTTTTATAGAAGCTCTTACTTTCATATTGGTTGTAATTTAAAATCTAAAGGTAATCCTTGCTTTTGACAGATCGTAAGGACTCATTTCTAATTTAACTTTATCCCCGGGCAATAATTTGATATAATGCAAACGCATCTTACCAGATATATGAGCGGTAACCACATGACCATTGTCCAATTCAACGCGAAACATGGCGTTGGATAGGGCCTCGATAATGGTGCCTTCTTGTGATATTGCTGCTTGTTTAGCCATATGGGTTTTTAAATCGTCGGGGTTGTTGTATTACTGGTCCGACGGGTTTTTCCAGTTTTCATTAATCCATCGTAATGTCTATTTAACAAATACGAATTTACTTGTTGGATGGTGTCAATTGCTACACCTACCATAATGAGCAAAGAAGTTCCACCGTAAAAAAGTGCCCATCCTTGTTGCATTCCAATTAACTTGACCACTAGTGCAGGAAAGATTGCAATCCCTGCAAGGAAAAGAGAACCGGGAAAAGTGATGTGTGACATCACTGTGTCTAAATATTCTGAAGTTTCATTTCCGGGTCGAATCCCAGGAACAAATCCACCACTGCGTTTCAAGTCATCAGACATTTTATTGGTGGGTACTGTGATTGCGGTATAAAAATAGGTAAATACGATGATTAAGAACGCAAACAATAAGTTGTACCACAATCCAAAAATATCGGAGAAACTGGTTTGCATCCATTGCCCCACTTCGGTATCACCAAGAGCACTTCCGATGTAGGCCGGAGCAAACATGATGGCTTGTGCAAAAATGATTGGCATAACCCCTGATGCATTCAATTTTAGTGGGATGTACTGTCTAGAACCATAAACCGAACGATCATTGGCATTACCTCCTGCAGAACGACGTGCATACTGAACAGGTATTCTTCGTACCGCCATTACCAAGAGAATGGACAATAATATTATGACCACCCAAAGTACCAATTCGATAAGGATCAACATCAATCCACCGTTGTTTTCAGAGACCCGTGAAATAAATTCTTGTGTAAACGATAGCGGAAGATTTGCAATAATCCCCACCATAATGAGTAATGAAATACCATTCCCTATACCACGATCGGTAATTTTTTCTCCCAACCACATGGCAAAGATGGTTCCAGTAACCAATATGATAACAGAGGGGATAATAAATCCTATACCTTTTCCAATAATGAACGCGCTATCGGGTACACCCAAAGCGCCTAGTCCATACAAATAGGCCGGGGCTTGTACCATACAGATAAGGATGGTCAGCCAGCGTGTGATTTGTGTAATTCTTTTTCGACCACTTTCGCCTTCCTTTTGAAGTTTCTGAAGATAAGGAACCGCAATTCCCATCAACTGCACCACAATGGAGGCAGAAATGTAGGGCATAATACCCAATGCAAAAACAGAAGCATTGGCAAAAGCCCCACCTGTAAATGCATTCAATATTCCTAAAAGACCTCCGCCACCGGTACGCGAACTAAGTGCAGCCAACTGAACCGGATCGATACCCGGCAACACAACTTGTGCACCGATGCGATATACCAACATCAATCCAAGCGTGAGCAATACGCGCTCTCTTAGTTCTTGAATTTTGTAGATATTATAAAGGGTTTCTAGAAATTTTTTCATAGTAATTATAGGATTACAGCTTCTCCTCCTGCAGCTTCAATAGCGGCTTTAGCAGTGGCTGAAAATTTGTGGGCACTTACCTTAAGCGGAGCTTCTAATTTTCCTCTTCCTAAGATTTTTACAAAATCATTCTTACCTGCCAAACGCAGCGCAATAATGGTGTCTAAATCCAATTCTTTGGTGATTTTCTTTTCGGTAACTAATTCTTGTAACGTATCTAGGTTAATACCTTGATAGGCAACACGATTAATGTTTTTGAAACCAAATTTAGGTACACGACGTTGCAAAGGCATTTGACCACCTTCAAAACCTAATTTTTTGGAATATCCGGAACGCGACTTGGCACCTTTGTGTCCTCTTGCGGCAGTACCTCCTTTTCCAGAACCCTGTCCTCTACCAATGCGTTTGCCTTGTGTCTGTGTCGATCCCGAAGCCGGGCTAAGATTGTGTAAGCTCATAATATATTTTTTACAATTCGGTGACGGTCACCAAATGTTTAACTTTTTCTATCATTCCTAAGATATTAGGAGTATTCTCATGGGTTACTTCTTTGCCAATCCCACGTAAACCAAGTGCCTCAAGGGTACGTTTTTGGTTTTGTATACGTTTGATTGAACTTCTAACCTGTTTTACTTTTATCTGTGCCATTACAATACGATTAACCGTTAAAGACTTTTTCTAATGAAATTCCACGCTGATGAGCAATCGTTTGTGGGTTGCGCAATTGTAGCAAAGCATCAAAAGTGGCTTTTACTACGTTGTGAGGATTGGATGAACCTTGTGATTTGGAAAGTACATTGTGAATTCCAACGGCTTCCAATACGGCTCTAACAGCACCACCGGCGATAACCCCTGTACCTTCTGAGGCAGGTTTTAAGAACACTCGAGCGCCACCGTATTTTCCTTTTTGTTCGTGAGGAATGGTTCCTTTGTCGATCGGAATTCGGATTAAGTTTTTCTTGGCATCTTCCACGGCTTTAGCAATGGCCTCAGAAACTTCTTTTGATTTTCCTAAACCTTGCCCAACAACACCGTTTTCATCACCTACTACCACAATGGCAGAAAATCCGAAAGCACGACCTCCTTTGGTTACTTTAGTAACCCGTTGTACACCTACCAAACGATCTTTCAATTCCAGACCGGCAGGTTTTACTAATTCTACGTTTTTATAATCTTGATACATATGCTTTCTAAAATTTTAATCCTCCTTCACGAGCTCCGTCCGCCAAAGCCTTAACTCTTCCATGATACAAATAGCCCCCTCTGTCGAAAGTGACATTGGACACACCTGCTTTTGAAGCTACTTCGGCAAGTAATTTACCCACACTAGATGCAATGGCAATTTTATCTGCTGCATCGGCTTTGATGGCTTTGTCTCGTGATGAGGCAGCCACTAAAGTTTTTCCAGTGGTATCGTCTATCACTTGCGCATAAATTTCTTTATTACTTCTGTATACGGACAGACGTGGTCTATCGGCAGTACCGGTAACGATTTTGCGAATTCGTTTTTGAATTCTAATTCTACGTTCTAATTTTGTTAATCCCATGATGATTAATTATGCTGATTTACCTGCTTTTCTACGAATCTGTTCTCCTACAAATTTGATCCCTTTCCCTTTGTAAGGTTCTGGTTTTCTGAACGAGCGTATTTTTGCTGCGATATGTCCAATCAATTGTTTGTCTTTAGATGTCAATTTGATGATAGGATTTTTTCCTTTTTCAGAAATGGTTTCTACCGTAACCTCGGGAGCAATATCCATGAGGATGTTGTGAGAGAAACCGAGTGCTAAATCCAACATTTGTCCTTGGTTGCTGGCACGATAACCGACCCCAACCAATTCCAATTCTTTGGTAAAACCTTCACTTACACCCACCACCATATTGTGGATGAGCGAACGGTAAAGTCCGTGTTTTGCCTTTACTGATTTTTGATCAGAGAGGCGTGATACGATCAAGGTGTTTTCCTCTTGACGGACAACAACTTCACTATATTCTTGTGAAAGTTCACCTAATTTTCCCTTAACAACAATCATTTCAGGTTGGATGTCTACAGTGACTCCGGCTGGGATTGTTATTGGATTGTTTCCTATTCTAGACATTGTTCTTATTCTTTTATTAGTAAACGTAACAAATAAGTTCGCCTCCTACATTTTGTTTTGCAGCTTGTTTTCCAGTCATCACACCATGAGATGTAGACACTATAGAAATGCCCAATCCGTTGAGGATACGAGGAAGTGTATCGGCTGCGGAATACTTACGTAGACCGGGGGTGCTGATACGTTGAATATTTTTGATGACAGGGTCTTTGGTGAGCTTGTCATATTTTAAAGCAATTTTGATTTTGCCTTGGTGATTTTCTGTTTCTTCAAATTTGTAGCTTAAAATGTAGCCTTGATCAAAAAGGATTTTAGTAATCTCTTTTTTGATTTTTGAAGCGGGAATTTCCACAACTCGATGTCCTGCACTGTTGGCATTTCGAACTCTAGTTAAAAAATCGGCGATAGGATCTGTAAACATAATTTGTTATCTAAATGATTACCAACTGGCTTTAGTTACTCCGGGAATCAGACCTTGATTGGCCATTTCACGAAAAGTGACACGAGAAATTCCAAACTGACGGATGTATCCTTTGGGACGACCGGTCAACTTACAACGATTGTGCATCCGAATGGGGGAAGCATTGCGAGGTAATTTCTGCAGGGCTTCGTAATCGCCCGCTTCTTTTAAAGCTTTACGCTTTTCGGCGTATTTAGCAACGGTTTTGGCACGTTTGCGCTCACGCGCTTTCATGGATTCTTTAGCCATATTAATTCTTTTTAAATGGGATTCCCAATTCTTTTAATAATGATTTTGCTTCTTGATCGGTGGGCGCATTGGTCACAAATGTGATGTCCATACCGTTGATACGGTTTACCTTGTCAATATCAATCTCCGGAAAGATAATTTGTTCCGTGATCCCTAAGGTATAATTTCCGCGTCCGTCAAAACTGTTTGCATTGACTCCTTGAAAGTCACGTACACGTGGCAAGGCTGCGGTTACTAAACGATCCAGAAATTCGTACATGCGTTCACCGCGAAGGGTTACTTTGGCACCAATGGGCATTCCTTTTCGTAGTTTGAAAGCGGCAACGTCTTTTTTAGAAATCGTAGCGACGGCTTTTTGACCGGTGATCATGGTCAGTTCATCCACTGCATAATCGATCAATTTTTTGTCGGCAACTGCTGCTCCTACACCACGGCTCAAAACAATCTTCTGAAGTTTGGGTACTTGCATAACGCTTTTGTAACCAAATTCTTCCTTCAACGTCTTGACAATACGCTCGGTGTAGTCTTTTTTAAGTCTAGGTATATAACTCATAACTAAATTACTTCATCCGTTTTTTTTGCAATACGCACTTTTTTGTCATTCTCCACTTTGTAACCTACTCGAGTGGTTTTACCATCTGAAGTAAGCAAGGATAAGTTAGAAATATGAATGGGTGCTTCTTTTTCTGTAATTCCACCTTGTGGATTTTGGGCACTAGGCTTGTTGTGCTTTTTGATCATATTGACCCCTTCCACAATCGCTCTGTTGTTTTCGCGAAGGATGCTCAATACAGTCCCTTCGGAACCTTTTGCAGAGCCTGCAATTACGCGAACGGTATCTCCTAGTCTTATTTTGATTTTTGTTGCCATAATGCTTTACTTACAATACTTCAGGAGCTAAGGAAACGATTTTCATGAATTTTTTATCGCGAAGCTCTCTGGCTACGGGACCAAAAACACGTGTTCCTCGCATTTCTCCTGTTGGGTTTAACAATACACAAGCATTTTCGTCAAAACGGATATACGATCCGTCGGGACGACGCACTTCTTTGCGCGTACGCACCACTACTGCAGTAGATACTTGTCCTTTTTTTACGGTTCCCGAGGGAGACGCTTCTTTTACAGTAACCACAATTTTGTCTCCTATGGAAGCATAGCGACGTTTGGTTCCTCCTAACACACGAATGGTGAGTACTTCTTTAGCGCCTGTATTGTCGGCCACTTTAAGTCTAGATTCTTGTTGTATCATTACTTAGCTCTTTCAATAATTTCAACCATTCTCCAGCATTTTGATTTGCTCAAAGGACGGGTTTCCATGATTTTAACAGTATCTCCGATATTGCAATCGTTGGTCTCGTCATGGGCGATGTATTTCTTCGTTTTCAAAACAAACTTTCCATACATCGGGTGTTTTACACGTTTGACCTCTGCCACAACAATGGATTTTTCCATTTTGTTACTGGTCACTACTCCGATACGTTCTTTTCTTAAATTTCTTGTTTCCATGACTTATGCTTCTTGTTGTGCCAAAGCGGTTTTGATGCGTGCCACTGTGCGACGAATTGTTTTGATTTGCAATGGATTTTCGATGGGTGAAATCACATGTGTTAATTTCAAATCCGAAAGTTGCTTTTGAAAATCCGCCAATTTATCTTGAAGGTCTTCTTTGGACAGTTTATTGATTTCTTCTTGTTTCATAATCTCAACGAATTAAGCTTCGTAATCGCGTGCAACGACGAATTTTGTTTTTACAGGTAATTTTTGTGCTGCCAAGCGCAATGCTTCTTTGGCAATATCATGTGGTACACCAGCAATTTCGAACATAATTCGACCCGCTTTTGTCACGGCTACGAAATATTCTGGAGCTCCTTTTCCTTTACCCATACGAACCTCCAATGGTTTTTTGGTGATGGGTTTGTCCGGAAATATTTTGATCCACAATTGACCTTCCCGTTTCATATAACGTGTAGCAGCAATACGCGCAGCTTCAATTTGTCTTGAAGTGATAAATACGGAATCCAATGCTTTGATCCCAAACATACCATTCGAAAGTCGGTGTCCACGTTGGGAGATACCCTTCATTCTGCCGGTCTGCGCTTTGCGAAATTTTGTCTTTTTTGGCTGTAACATGTCTTCTACTACGTTTTTTTATTATTTACGACGGCGTTGGCGTGCATTGCCTTTGGGGGCTGCAGCGGCGTTACCGGTTGATTTTTTGTTCATTCCTACCAGCGGAGAAAGTTCTCTTTTCCCGTATACTTCCCCTTTCATAATCCAAACTTTGATCCCCAAACGACCGTAAGTGGTGTGGGCTTCAACCAAAGCATAATCGATGTCAGCACGGAACGTGGACAAAGGAATACGACCTTCTTTAAAAGATTCAGAACGTGCCATTTCAGCACCATTCAAACGACCCGAGATTTGTACTTTAATCCCCTCTGCATTCATACGAATGGCTGCGGCAATCGCCATTTTAATGGCACGACGGTAGGAAATTCTGCTTTCGATTTGACGTGCAATACTTGCGGCCACCAACTGTGCATCTAATTCAGGACGTTTGATTTCAAAAATATTGATTTGAACCTCTTTTCCGGTGATTTTTTTTAACTCCTCTTTGAGTTTGTCTACTTCTTGACCGGCTTTACCAATAATGATTCCAGGACGCGCAGTAGTCACAGTGATGGTGATGATCTTGAGCGTGCGTTCAATGATTACATTGGAAACACTTGCTTTAGAAAGACGTGCGTGAATATATTTACGGATTTTGAAGTCTTCAGCAATTTTATCTCCGTAGTCATTTCCTCCATACCAGTTGGAATCCCAACCTCTAATAATTCCTAAACGATTCCCGATTGGGTTTGTTTTCTGTCCCATATTACGCTTCTATAGTGTTAGATCCCAACACAAGAGTGACGTGGTTGGAACGTTTTCTGATTCGGTGAGCTCTTCCTTGTGGAGCAGGACGAAGTCTTTTCAACATACTTCCACCATCCACACGAATTTCTTTTACTACCAAGTTGGCTTTTTCCAAATCTTCTGATTCGTTTTTAGCTTGCCAGTTCGAAATTGCAGAAAGCAAAAGCTTTTCTAGTTTTCGAGAGGCTTCTTTTGGACTAAATTTTAAAATAGCCAATGCTTTATCAATCGACTCCCCACGAACTTGATCGGCAACCAAGCGCATTTTACGTGGTGAAGAAGGACAATTATTTAGTTTAGCAAAAGCCAAAGACTTTTTTGCTTCCTTAATTGCTGCTGCGGATTGTCTTTTACGATTTCCCATGCTAATGCTTATTTTTTACCTTTATTTTTAGCTCCGGCATGACCGCGAAACGAACGAGTGAGAGAAAATTCTCCCAACTTGTGTCCTACCATATTCTCTGTAACATATACAGGAATAAAAGTTTTTCCGTTGTGAACTCCAATGGTTTGCCCAACAAAATCTGGGGTAATCAAAGAAGCGCGAGACCAGGTCTTGATGACTGTTTTTTTATTTTCCTCTATGTTTTTCATCACTTTCTTTTCAAGACTGTGATGTACAAAAGGACCTTTTTTTAATGAACGTGCCATAGCTGATTATTTTTTTCTACGTTCGATGATGAACTGATTCGTTGATTTTGTTTTGGATCGTGTACGGAATCCTTTAGCAGGAATACCGTTGCGAGATCGTGGATGACCTCCAGAAGCACGGCCTTCTCCACCACCCATGGGGTGATCGACAGGGTTCATTGCTACCGGACGTGTACGTGGACGACGACCCAACCAACGAGAGCGGCCCGCTTTCCCGGAAACCAACAACTGGTGATCGGAATTGGAAATGGCTCCAATGGTTGCCATACAAGTAAGCAAGATCATACGCGTTTCACCCGAAGGCATTTTAACCGTAGCATATCTACCGTCTCTTGCCATCAATTGTGCAAAAGAACCGGCACTTCTCGCAATCGCAGCTCCTTTTTCAGGATGCAACTCAATACAGGATATAATTGTCCCCAAAGGAATCTCAGAAAGATAAAGTGCATTCCCAACTTCGGGAGCTGCTCCGTTTCCAGATTCTACTTTTTGACCTACTTGAAGTCCATTCTGAGCAATGATGTATCTTTTTTCACCATCGGTGTATTCTACCAAGGCAATAAAAGCAGTACGGTTTGGATCGTATTCAATAGATTTAACTTCTGCGGCAACATTAAATTTGTTCCGTTTAAAGTCGATGATACGATACCTTTTTTTATGACCTCCACCAATGTGGCGAGCTGTCATTTTTCCTTTGTTGTTTCTTCCCCCAGATCTTTTCTTGGGGACCAATAAACTTTTCTCGGGCTTATCAGTAGTAATTGCGTCAAATCCATTTACTACTCTAAAACGCTGCGCAGGAGTTATTGGTTTTAATTTTCTTACAGACATCTGACGCGCTTATAAATTACTATAAAAATCTATGTTTTCTCCTTCGGCTACTTGCACAATGGCTTTCTTAGTAGCGTTGGTTTTACCCTTTTGGATACCTGTTTTGGTAAACCGAACTTTACGTTCTGGGCCATAGTTTAAGGTTCTTACTTTTTCAACATTGACACCATAAGCAGCTTCCACTGCTTTTTTGATTTCGACCTTGTTGGCACGAGTGTCTACCAAAAACGTATAACGATTTAACAGCTCACTATCGTGAGTTGCTTTTTCAGTGATGATCGGTTTTAATATAATACTCATGTCTTATCGGTTCAAAAGTGTTTCTAATCCGGCAATTGCGCTTTCCGAAAAAATTAAATTCTGCGCATTTGATATTGCGTAAGTGTTTAATTCAGAGTTAATTACAACTTTGGATTGCTTTAAATTGCGAGAGGACAAATATACATTTTTATTCTGTTCACCCAACACCAATACACTTTTTTTGTCGCTCAATCCAAGAGCGGCCAACATATTGAGGTAACCTTTGGTTTTTGGAGCATCCAATTGGATGTCTTCCACCACGGTGATTTGATTTTCTTTCGCTTTAATGCTCAGTGCAGATTTACGTGCCAAACGCTTCACTTTTTTGTTCACTTTTTGGCTGTAATCTCTAGGCGTAGGACCAAAAACACGACCTCCTCCTCTAAACAGAGGATTCTTGATACTACCAGCACGCGCTGTACCCGTACCTTTTTGTTTTTTGATCTTTCTTGTACTCCCTACAATTTCTGCACGCTCTTTGGATTTGTGCGTTCCCTGACGCTTGTTGGCCAAGTGTTGCTTTACGTCCAAATAGATCGCATGTGTATTGGGTTCGATTGCGAAAACGGAGGCATCTAAAGATACTTTTCTTCCGGTTTCTTTTCCTTCTATATTAAGTACGTTTAATTCCATTATTTCTGAACAATTACGTATGCATTCTTATGACCCGGTACACATCCTTTAACCACTAAAAGATTTTTTTCAGGCACTACTTTAACCACTCTTAGGTTTTGAACTTTCACATTGGTGTTTCCCATTTGTCCAGCCATTCTCATGCCTTTGAAAACACGGGCAGGATAGGACGCTGCACCAATAGAACCAGGGGCTCTTAGTCGGTTGTGTTGTCCGTGGGTTGCTTGTCCCACACCACCAAAACCGTGGCGCTTTACAACTCCCTGAAAACCTTTTCCTTTAGATGTTCCAGAAACATCTACAAATTCCCCTTCTGCAAAGTGATCTACCGTGATGGTATCTCCCAAATTGTAGGGGGTATTAAACTGAAATTCGACAACCTTTTTCTTAGGAGCAGTGTTGGCCTTTTTGAAATGACCCTGAGCTGCTTGCGTAGCTCGTTTTTCTGCCTTGTCATCGAAACCCAGTTGAAGTGCACTATACCCGTCAACCTCTTCGGTTCTGACTTGGGTAACCACGCATGGTCCAACTTCAAGTACCGTACAAGGAATATTTTTCCCTTGCTCGTCAAAGAGACTGGTCATGCCGATTTTTTTTCCTATTAACCCAGACATTATTTAGTTTTTATTATTGATTAATTAATTGTGTTGATTCTTGTTTGTACTTAAACTTTGATTTCTACTTCTACACCACTAGGGAGCTCCAACTTCATCAACGCATCGATGGTTTTTGAAGAAGAACTGTAGATGTCCAAAAGTCTTTTGTAAGAACAAAGTTTGAACTGCTCGCGCGATTTTTTGTTCACGTGAGGAGAACGCAATACCGTAAAGAGCTTTTTGTGAGTGGGTAAAGGAATTGGTCCGGTTACCACAGCACCTGTTGTTTTTACCGTTTTTACGATTTTATCGGCCGATTTGTCAACCAAGTTGTGATCGTACGATTTTAGTTTAATTCTAATTTTTTGACTCATTACAAATGCGTTTTATGCTTTTTTACCGTGAACGTCTGCAATCACACTTTCAGATATGTTTGAAGGTGTTTCTGCATAGTGAGAAAATTCCATTGTAGAGGTAGCGCGACCCGAAGAAAGCGTACGCAGGGAAGTAACATATCCAAACATTTCAGATAAAGGCACTTCTGCACGAACTACTTTGGCACCGGCACGATCGTCCATGGAATTGACTTGCCCACGACGACGGTTAAGGTCTCCTACAATATCCCCCATATTTTCTTCCGGAGTCAAAACCTCCAGTTTCATGATGGGTTCCATAATTACTGCTTTGGCTGCTTTGGCCGCAACTTTAAATCCAAGTCGGGCTGCCAATTCAAAGGAAAGGGAATCGGAATCCACTGGGTGGAAAGATCCGTCTTTCAGAGTAATCTTCATTGCGTCTACTTCAAAACCGGCCAAAGGTCCGTTTTTCATAGATTCTCTAAATCCTTTTTCTACGGAAGGAACGTATTCTTTAGGAATATTTCCTCCTTTGATTTCATTAACAAATTCAAGCCCTACTTTACCTTCCTCCGCTGGTGAAATGTCAAAGACAATATCTGCAAATTTACCACGACCTCCAGTTTGTTTTTTATAAACTTCACGGTGGCTGGCAGCCTGTGTTAAGGACTCTTTGTACTCCACCTGTGGTTGTCCTTGGTTGACTTCAACCTTAAACTCACGTCGAAGACGATCCACAATAATATCTAGGTGTAACTCTCCCATTCCAGAAATGATGGTTTGCCCAGAGGCCTCATCTGTTTTCACTTGGAAGGTAGGGTCTTCTTCTGCCAATTTAGAAAGTGCCATTCCGAGTTTGTCAACATCGGCTTTGGTTTTAGGCTCTACAGCGATACCGATAACGGGATCGGGAAAGTCCATGCTTTCTAATGTAATGGGGTGCTTTTCAGAAGTAAGTGTGTCTCCTGTTTTGATATCCTTAAATCCAACCGCAGCTCCAATATCTCCAGCTTCAATAGCATCGATAGAGTTCTGTTTGTTGGAGTGCATTTGATAGATACGAGAGATACGTTCTTTATTTCCTGAACGATTGTTCAAAACATAGGAACCTGCGTCCAGTCTTCCTGAATAAACACGGAAAAATGCCAAACGACCTACAAAAGGATCGGTAGCAATTTTAAAAGCCAATGCGGCAAACGGATCCGTAACCGATGGTTTTCTTGAAATTTCTGCTCCTGTATCAGGATGTGTTCCCACAATCGCTTCTTTATCTTCGGGTGAAGGCAAATAACGGCATACGGCATCTAACAGAAACTGTACACCTTTGTTTTTAAATGATGAACCACAAATCATGGGAATGATACTCATGTCTTGGGTGGCTGCACGCAGCGCAGCATGAATTTCATCAGGACTGATAGAATCGGGATCTTCAAAGAATTTTTCTAGCAATTCCTCATCGTATTCGGCAACTGCCTCGATCAATTCGGCGCGATATTTTTCAGCATCGGCTTTCATGTCTTCGGGAATTTCTACTTCGTCGAAAGTAGAGCCGTAGTTGTCCTCATGCCATAAAATAGCTTTATTGGTTACTAAGTCCACGACTCCTGTAAAGTCTTCTTCGTCACCAATATTGAGTACGATGGGCACTGCGTTGGAACGCAACATTTCCCGAACTTGATTACTCACATTTAGGAAATTGGCACCTTGACGATCCATTTTGTTTACAAAACCAATACGTGGCACTTTGTAATTGTCCGCCAAACGCCAGTTGGTTTCCGACTGTGGTTCCACGCCGTCAACGGCTGAAAATAAAAAAACCAATCCATCGAGTACACGAAGCGATCGGTTTACTTCCACAGTGAAATCCACGTGACCGGGAGTATCAATGATGTTGAAGTGATAGGGTTTGGATTCGGGTAAGGGTTTTCCTTGGTCGGTGGGGAAGCTCCAAGTACAAGTTGTTGCGGCCGAAGTAATCGTAATTCCACGTTCTTGTTCTTGCTCCATCCAGTCCATAGTTGCAGCACCATCATGCACCTCACCAATCTTGTGACTTACTCCAGTATAAAACAGAATACGTTCAGTAGTGGTGGTTTTTCCTGCATCAATGTGTGCGGCAATACCAATGTTTCTAGTATATTTTAAATCTCTAGCCATAGCCTTAGTATACTTTCTTTAATTAAAATCTAAAATGTGAGAAGGCTTTGTTGGCTTCTGCCATCTTATGGGTGTCTTGACGTTTTTTCACGGCAGCACCTTCTTCTTTGGCAGCAGCTAGAACCTCATTGGCCAAGCGCAATGCCATTGTTTTTTCGTTGCGTTTGCGTGAATAACTGATCAACCATTTCATGGCCAAAGAAACTTTTCTATCGGGACGAATCTGCATTGGGATTTGAAAGGTTGCCCCTCCCACCCTGCGGCTTCGTACTTCAACGTGTGGCATTACATTAGAAAGTGCATCTTTCCATAGTTCCACCGCTGATTTTTCTTCATCTTGTTTGCGTTCTTCTACGATATCCATGGCATCGTAAAATATTTTGAAGGCAGTTGATTTCTTACCGTCCCACATCAAATTGTTGACGAAACGGGTGACTAACTGATCATTAAATTTAGGATCCGGTAGTAAGGGACGTTTTTTTGCTTGTTTTTTTCTCATTGTCGTGTGATCAAGGGTTTACAATTACTTTTTAGGTCTTTTGGCACCGTATTTTGAGCGTCGTTGTAAACGTCCTTCCACTCCGGCAGTATCCAATGCACCACGAACAATGTGATAACGGACCCCCGGCAAATCTTTAACTCTTCCGCCGCGTACCAATACTATCGAGTGCTCTTGGAGGTTGTGTCCTTCACCGGGAATATAGGCATTGACCTCCTTACCGTTGGTCAATCGAACCCGCGCTACTTTACGCATGGCGGAATTCGGTTTTTTTGGTGTAGTCGTGTAAACACGAGTACAGACACCTCTTCGTTGTGGACAGGAATCCAAAGCAGCCGATTTACTCTTCTTGGTAATGCTGACTCTTCCTTTTCGTACTAATTGTGCAATAGTTGGCATATATATATTTAATTCCCCATTTTATTGGGCGTGCAAATGTAGAATAAATTTTCAATGAATCAAACCCTATTTTTGGAAAATTTTAACGCCTTTTTCAATATTTGAATTTCAAGCAAAAAAGTAACGAAAGTGGGGCTCCAAAATTTTTATTGCAGGTTCCCAAAAATCAAAAATTCAAAAACAGCATTTTTTAACAAATTTATTTAGTAAATAATTTTAGAAAAATCTTAAGGCTTTTTGTTAAAAATACCGAAAACGTGAAAAGTTTTGTTACAAATGACAATTTGCATTTAACAAAGTTTTAAGATTTTGCCCTGAGTTTAACCAAATCAAATCTATTCTATGAAAAAACAATCCTTGTTTTTAACCCTTTTGGGGATTTTGATGGTGCAACTGGGTTTTGCACAGCAAAAAACAATCACCGGAAACATTACTGATGAATCTGGGCTACCCCTGCCCGGTGCAACCGTGGTCATTGAAAATACGACCCGCGGAGTTTCAACGGATTTTGATGGGAATTTTTCCATCGAGGCGGCTCCCAATGAAGTGCTGGTTATCAGTTATGTGGGATATACCGACCAAAAAATCCCAATTGGAACTAGCGATACGTTTAATGTCAGCTTAAAACCCGGCAATCAATTAGAAGAAGTAATTGTTACTTCTTTGGGGATAAAAAGAGAAAAGCAAGCTTTGGGCTATGCGGTTTCTGAAGTTGAATCTGGGGCTTTGGAACAACGTGCCGAAGGTGATATTGGAAGAATCCTAAGCGGGAAAGCTTCCGGTGTACAAATCACCAACCAAAGTGGAATTTCCGGATCGGGAACAAGTATCGTGATTCGAGGTTTCAATTCCTTCTCGCAAGGCAACCAACCCCTTTTTATTGTAGATGGTATTCCCTTCAGCAGTGAAACCAATGCTGTCGGACGACAAGGTGACAGAAATGACTTTGTCAATGGAAACAACGGATCTTCTCGCTTTTTAGATATTGACCCTAACAATATTGAGTCCGTAAACGTTTTAAAAGGTTTAGCAGCTGCTACTTTATATGGTACACAAGGGCGCAATGGGGTAATCTTGATAACCACTAAATCCGGATCCACTGGAGCTGGAGGTGCAGCAAAAAACGAAATTACCATCAACTCTTCCTATTTTAATGTGGAATTGGCATCCAAACCCGATTACCAAAATCAATACGGGAATGGATTTGACCAAGCATTTGGATGGTTCTTCTCCAACTGGGGACCCAGTTTTGATGAAGGAGGTCCCGCAGGATGGGCCGGACAATCTTCCATAAATGGAACTGCTTCGGGCACGCCTGGTTTCCTTAGACATCCTTTCACCACCGCAAGTGCAGCCACAGGTATCCCTGCCGTTTTGGACGCCTTGGGAATTGCCCCCGATGCTTTGTATGAGTGGAAGCCTTATGATAGTGTAGGTCAATTTTTCCGAACAGGACATGCCTTTACCAATAACATTAACATTAGAGGTGCCAGTAAAGAAGGAAACCTTTCCTATAATATCAATTATGGAAATCTTGAAGACCAAGGCTTTACAAGAGCCAATGAATTGAGAAGAAATACATTGAGCTTTGGAGGAAATGCCATTTTATCCAATAATTTTTCTGTAAATGGAACCCTTAATTTTTCGCAAACTAATTTTAAATCTCCTCCTGTAGCTGCGGGCTACGGAAGTAATGTTTCGGGTGAAAGTGCCTCGGTTTTTGCCAATGTTTTCTATACCCCTCGAAGTGTCGATTTATTTGGGCTTCCTTACCAAAACCCTGTTACAGGTGAATCTATTTATTACCGTCAAAACAACAGCATCCAACATCCCCTGTGGACCGTTAATAATGCGGGGAATCGTCAATTCACCAATCGTGTGTTTGGAGGGGCAAGTTTAAACTACTCCATCAACGAAAATTTGAATATTTCCTACCGCTATGGAGTGGATGTCTATTCTGAAAATAATACGAATTTCTCGAATAAAGGAGGGAAAACAGGAAGTTTGGTCACTCAAAACGGGATTTACGAGACGTGGAATAACACCAAATCCATATATGACCACAATTTCACTTTAAGCGGTGATTATAAATTTAACGATTATGGATTAACCTTTAACATAGGAGCAACATCGCGTAGTGACATTTTTGACCAAAATGGAACACGAAGCACAGGACAACAGGTGTTTAATGTACTTCGCCATTTTAATTTCGCACAGCAGGATGAAATTCAGGATTATACCAAAAGAAATATTATAGGTGTATATGGTCAAGCTGATTTGGATTACAAACGATTTGTCTATTTAACCTTAGCAGGAAGAAAAGACTGGGTTTCCAACCTTGCGCAAGCAAACCGATCCATTGTTTATCCCTCTGCCAGTATCTCCTTTTTGCCCACCACTGCATTTCCAGAAATCAAAAACGATTGGCTCGGTTTTCTTAAAATTCGAGCCGGCTATGGAACCTCAGCCAACTTTCCAGAACGCTATCCTATTGCAGCCACACTCAATCTAGACACACAATCCTTTCTTAGAGATGGTAGTTTTGTTATCAAAAACACCTCCGGAACAAGATTGGGAAATCCCGATTTGAAGCCGGAACGTATTGATGAAATTGAACTTGGAATTGAAGGAAGTTTTCTTCAAAACCGCTTAAGTTTAGATTTATCACTTTATAATAAAATCACTAAAGATTTGATTATCGATCGACCCTTGGATCCTTCTACCGGGTATACTACTACCCAAACCAACATAGGGAAGATTGAAAACAAAGGCGTTGAATTGGATCTTGGAATGACATGGATCGAAAATACAGACGGTCTCAGTTGGAACACCAGTGTGAATTGGTCTACAAATGATGCCATAGTGGTTGACCTAGGAGTAGATACCGATCGGATCATTTATTCTGGATTTTCCAACCTAGGAAATGCTGCCATACCAGGGGAATCCTTGGGAACTATAATGGGATCTTCCATTACTCGTGATTCTGAAATTAAAGATTTCAAATGGCTGCCCGGAAACTATGTCATCAACAATCAAGGAAGTTTTGATATCACCACCGACCCCTCCATCATTGGGGATGCTAACCCAGATTGGTTGCTAAACATCAGCAATAGTATCTCCTATAAAGGATTGACTTTTAGTTTTCTAATCAATCATGTGCATGGTGGGGATATATTATCCTACACAGTGGCAACCCTGCTTGGAAGGGGTTTGACCACAGACACCCTTGATCGAGAATTGAGTTTTATTCTCCCCGGCGTTCAGTCAGACGGTACTCCAAACACCAAACAGATCAACAACTCTACCTACTTTTTTAGTAATGTATTGTATGGACCCAATGAAAACTTGATTTACGACGGTAGTGTTTGGCGTTTAGGAGAAATTTCTTTGGGATACCAATTACCAAAGTCGCTCATCGATCAAACCCCCTTTGGATCCATTTCCCTTAGCCTTTCCGGATTCAACCTTTGGTACGACGCCTACAATACTCCGGATGGAGCCAACTTCGATCCCAATATTGCGGGAACAGGTGTGGGTAACGGTAGAGGTTTCGATTATTTGAACGGACCGAGTTCAAAACGTTATGGAGCCAGTTTAAAGTTGACCTTTTAATCATGAAAAATTATACGACAATGAAATATACATCAAAAATACTAAGCTTTTGCTTCAGCCTTTTTTTGCTGTTGGGTGCCTGTGAAACTTTAGAATTAGACCTTACAGAAAACCCCAATGCGTTAAGCCCTTCTCAAGCAGACCCTACCTTTTTCCTAAATGCCATTCAAGTGGATTTTGCTTTATGGGTTCACTATGTGGGAGATCGTGGCGGTGAATTAGCACGAATCAATTACATGAATGGTAGAACCTATAAAAATGTGTATAGCCCCAGTAATTGGGATCATGTTTGGAGAACCGCATATCGAACTATTTTCGAAGATATTAGATTAATGAATCTATTGGCAGAGGAATCCGGTCTTACTTTTCATAAAGGCATGGGAAAAGTAATTCAGGCATATATACTGCTGACCTTGGTTGACTTCTTTGGAGATATTCCATACAGCGAAGCCCTACAAGGCAGTGAAGGAAACTTAAATCCTGTTGCCGACTCAGGAGCCAGCGTATATCAAGCTGCCATCGAATTGCTGAACAGTGCCGTCGCCGACTTTGGTGCAGGAGGACCTGTTCCCGATGACTTTTATTATGGGGGCGATGCTGAAAAATGGATTAAAGCTGCTAACAGTATCAAAAAGAAGGCTTTATTGAATTTAGGCGATTTTTCGGGCTATTCAGCAATAACAAACTACATCACCGAAGCCAAAGATGACTTTCAGTTTGCTTGGGGTTCCAACCCTGCTACCCCAGACACGAGGCACCCTTGGTATGGGGGTATTGGCAGTGATAGTAGCGAATACAACGTAGATGATTCAAATTATACATCTACTGGGGGGAATGACTATATGTCCAACTGGTTGATGTTTAAAATGCTCAACGGTCATGGAGGGAATAAAGATCCTCGTATGGCATATTATTTTTATCGTCAAGTGGATGCTACTCCCGGCTTTGATTCGGACGCCAATGAAGAAGTCTTGGAATGTGGATTACCGGGTTATTTTGTTCCCCAACAACTGCGTTCAAACGACTATCCTTTTTGTGCTCCCACCAACAGTGCAAGTGCTGCAGCCAATGGATATTGGGGTAGAGATCACGGGAATGACAACGGAATACCCCCCGATGGCTTTCTTCGTACACTTAGAGGAGAATATCCCGCTGGAGGAACCTTTGATGATGAAAGTTTTTCTGGTCAAGTCAATGGTGATGGACTCGAAGGTGCTGGAATCACGCCCATCATGCTTTCTTCTTGGATGCATTTTATGAATGCAGAAGTTGCTGCCAACAATGGAGGTGACCCAAAAGCAGAAACTGTTGCCGGTTTGACCGATTCCCTTAAAAAATCAGATGACTTAGGTTCGAATCCCCTTTCAGAAGAAGCAATTACAGCTTATGTTAATGCGTTTTCTACGGACTGGGATGCTGCCACAAACCTCCAAGACAAACTGGATCTTTGGGCTACGGAATTCTTTATTTCTTTGACAGGGAATGGAATAGACGCTTATAACTCCTACAGAAGAAATGGTTATCCTCGGGACATTCAGCCAAATATTGAACCTGATCCGGGTAACTTCCCCGTTTCAATGTTCTATCCTTCAAACTACACCTCCAACAACTCCAACGCAACGCAGAAATCTGAATTGACGGAACGGGTGTTCTGGAATACCAACGGACCCTCTAATCTTAAATAAAAAGAATTATGAAAAAAATCATTAAATATAGCTGCATCATCGCACTGGTAATTTCTTGCCAAGCCCCAGATAATCCAATCAATGATATCTTGGACACGGTTGGAAAAGGAGCTGTACTGAGAACAATATCCACTGATGGGGAATACAATTTTTACGCCCCTGACACCTCTATCTTTTCCGCTACTATAGAAGAACACGATGCCGAAAATGGAGCCTTGATGCAAAATGTAGAAGTTTTTGTTTCGCTCAACGGGACCAATGAAACCTTGTATCAAACCTTGCAGCCCGGTGAGTTTACAACGGGACCAACAGGGCTTCCTAGAACGGATTTAAAAATCAGTCTGAGTGCCGCAGCTTCAAAATTAGGACTAACCCCTTCCGACTATACCGGAGGTGATGCCATCGTTATTCGACTACAACTCAACTTAACCGATGGAAGGTCATACAGTGCCGACGATGCTACAGGCTCTTTAACAGGCTCTTACTTTGCTTCTCCTTTTGAATATTCCAAAGTTATCAAATGTATTCCACTGGAAGCAGTACCAGGGATTTACACCTTTACTTTATCCGATTCCTATGGGGACGGCTGGCAAGGAAGTCATTTAAAAGTTACTGTAGACGGCACAACCACCTATTATGGTATTCCCAGCCCATATAGTTCCGATGCTGATCGGAATGCTATTTTGGAACCATTTGATGGGGATACCTCGAGTGGTAAAGTGATATTGACCATTCCTGATGGAGCAAAAAGCATGAAATTTGAATGGGAAAGTGGTGACTGGCCTTCGGAGTGTGGCTACACTATTACCTATACCAAATTGGATGGAACTTCAGAACAGAAAGCCATTAGCGAAAGTAATCCCGCTGATGGAGAAAAAGTACTTAGTATTTGTCAGTAAATTTATCAGCACCTGCCGTAAACGTCTTTCGGCAGGTGCTTATTTTAAATGACATCAAAAATTAATATCTATATCTACCAATGAAAATTAAATTTTTTGTGTTTTTAACCTTTTGCTGTTTTTCATTTTTAAGTTGGAGTCAATTTCTAGATTCCGCTCAGGGAGGTAATGACAGCAGACTTAATGACGCCTTTACTTCTCTTAGAAATAGTATTCAAAAAAGCAGCAATGATCTAAGTAGCGTTTCAGGAAGTCCTCACCTTTCTGATAAATTCATCAATTCGGAAGTGATTTATTTTGGCAAAAAACTAAAAGACAAAATTTTTCTTCGTTATAATGCTTATAATGATGAAGTTGAAATGGCAAAATCAAGTGAACAAAGTAATACCGAAGATATTTTGATAAAAAACAGCAGTGTTTCTTGCATCATAGAGGGGATTGAATATCGGTATCTCCCCTATCCCGAAAAAAGACAAAATTTCCCCAAAGCGGGTTATGTTCAAGTGCTTTTTGAAGGAAAAAATGTTTCGCTTTATAAAAAAAATCGGAAAATTTTTATGGAAGCCAAAAAAGCCCGCACTTCTTTAGAACGTTCATTTCCAGCTAGATTTGTGGATGAAGCTTATTACTTATATAACACCAAAGGAAAACCTCTTAAAATACTAAAGCTGTCTAAATCAGATATTAAAAAAGCTTTTGAAACGTCGGAAAAGTCGGTGGCTAATTATTTAAAAAAGAATAAGCCCAACCTTAAAAATTCTGAAGACCTCGTTGATTTATTTTCTTTTATCGATAAAAGAGGTCAATAAAAATATATTTATTAAACCTTAAAAAGGATAAACATACCCTCTCCAAAAAGTCATGTTTTTCCCGGCGTATTTCCAGACCACCTCTTTTTCCGGGCTGACTTCCCAGTAGCCAAAATCACCTTCGCAAATCAGTGTATTCCCATTGGGAAGGCGTATTGCCCCGGAAATTTTTCCGAAAAATAAATCCGGATCCGAAAATTCCCAATGTATGCTGGGGGGAGTTAATTCCCCTGCATTGATAAACCGATCGGGTTGTGGAATTTCCATTTCGTAAACGATGGATTGCTGCTCTTTTGAGCCGTTCATAAAAATCATAAAATGTCCAAAAGTGTTGGGATCAAGGCGCACAAAATTGGGGTGATGATTGTTGAAAAAAAGTCGAGTTCCCGTTCCTTGGTAAGCCCTTGGATTACCAAAACGATAGCGTAAATCCCCCATCGTACCTTCCAATTCTTGGGTGGATTTGCTGTGATCAATTACCCAAACTTCACTATAAAAATTTACACTTAAATAAATCAAATCATTCTCGGCATCATAAGTCAAACCGTTCGCATGCATCAGGTCTCCGTTATCTGGTAGGGGATAATTGGGATCAATCTTTTGTGGATTTTCTTGTACCACACCAAAATTTGATGCCGCTGGATTTCTGTCTTGAATAAGATGCTGCCAACTTCTCCACTCCCAAACAATTGTCTTGCTCTCTGGATGGATTTCAATAATTTTTTCTAAAAAAACATCCTGATCCGTATTGATTCCGCCAAGCACGGCTTGCTCTGTTGGGATGCGTTCCCAAACTAAAGTCAAAATATTCCCATTGGGAAGCAAAGTGAAATCATGGTGTAATAACTCGTTTTCTGTATTGCGTTCGTATTCCCAAATCAGATTTCCGGTAGCATCAAATTTTCGCAATAATCCGCCATAACCTCCGTAAGTGAAGGCGGTCTTTTCAGGTTTAAAAATTCCCATTAAGGTACCGTCTGAAAATAATTCTAGATCATTTCCCAATGCGTTTTCAAAAGTCCATTCATTTTCAATCCGTCCGGTTTTGTCCACCAAAAAAGCTTTTTTGCCTCCATTAACAATCATAAAAACCGAATTCGAATCAATGCGTTTGGGATCGTAGACCAAAATTTCTTCGGCCAATTCAGGTAAAGGTAAAAATACCGCTCGAATAGTATGATCCGCTGCTAAACCAAGGGTATACGGATTTTCCTCAGATGAAATTGTTCCCTCCCATCGGTCAAAATAATACCCCTCAGATGCCATTGCTGTAAGGCTTATTGTTGTATTTGGAGAAAAATTACCCGAATCGGGACTTACATTTCCCAGTCCTTCCGTTTTGAGGGTCAGTGAAAAAGTGGTTGGCATTTCTTCCGTTGCCTCCTGTTTTTGGCAACTTATAATTAAGAAAAGGAGAACGATTGATATTATTTTTTTACAAAGAAAAATTGGACTTGACATAGATTTGGGATAAATAAAATAACACCTAAAAATACTTTAAAAAGTAGATGTAAAGAAATAAATTGGAAGTGTTTAAACCAAAAAATCACTAAAACACAAAAATCCCCTCCAAATCTTTAGGAATTGCTCTATTTTTGAGCATGGATTCAATCAATATATTTGGAATACGTGCCATCATCGAGGCG
>Ga0181596_10000725_pt1 | contig 34047 bp, 34 predicted proteins | sample 041ome_6_FD_148655 | JGI IMG/M metagenome (GOLD analysis project Ga0181596, IMG submission 148655) | Coastal salt marsh microbial communities from the Groves Creek Marsh, Skidaway Island, Georgia - 041402US metaG (spades assembly) | ecosystem: Environmental > Aquatic > Marine > Intertidal zone... | reverse complement strand
TCGCCAGCAAGTGCCTCGGGGCTCACCACCATACCCACACGGCCATAGGTGGGCAGGTAGCGGTTTTGGTAATCGATGATGGGCGCATCTGAGACCGGCGAGGCGGGCAAGATGCTTTGGGCGGCAGTGGGGGGCATGGTGATGGCAACCAGCAGCGGCGTGAGTGCGATAGCGGTGAAAAAGGCTTTGATTGACATGGGATTTTCCGAATGCGGGGCGCCGAGTCTATCCGCAGGGTGCGCCAAAAAGGTGCGTGAGGCTACCACAGGAGTCAGCCCCCCGGGCAAGCACCTGCGCTACACTTTAGGGAGTTTCACCTGTTTTTGAGATGCCATGCGCTTTAGTGAACACCGACGCTCGTACACGCTAGGGGGGTTGCGCCGCAAAGACCTCGCAGCAGACCCTGTGGCGCAGTTTATTAGCTGGCAGGAGCAGGCCATTGCTGCTGGTTTGGCGGACCCGACTGCTTGCGCCCTGGCGACCCGCGAGGCCAATGACACCCTGCGCCAGCGCATGGTGCTGATGAAGGGCGTGGATGAGCGAGGCCTGGTGTTCTACACCAATTATGGCAGCGGTAAAGCGACTGCGCTTGACGCCTGTGCCGAAGCCTCGATGCTCTTTCCCTGGAATGAGCTGGACCGGCAGGTCTCGGTGACAGGCGCGGTGGCCAGAGTGTCCGAGGCCGAGTCCGATGACTATTTTGCCTCTCGCCCGCGAGACAGCCAGCTGGGTGCCTGGGCCTCGGCGCAAAGTCAGGCCATCGACAGCCGCGAGGCGCTGCTGGCACAGCTTGCCGAGGTCACCGCCCGCTTCGGTGAGGGCGAAATCCCAAGGCCGCCCCATTGGGGAGGGTATCGGTTGGTGCCCACCGCGTGGGAGTTCTGGCAGGGGGGCGAGAGCCGCCTGCACGATCGCTTTCGTTACGCCCTAACTGACGACGGCGCCTGGCTGATCACGCGTTTACAGCCCTAGCGACTTTTTGCCGCTAATGCGGCCCCATGCATAGTCCACGATGGCTCAGGCGGTGGCTGATACCTGTTTTGCTATTGTTGCGGGCGCTTGTCACAGCGCCATCGCGGATCGGGGCCGCTGTTGCTCAGGCAACCTCGCGGCGCTAAATTGCCCGCCGACTAAAGTAGTGGGGCAGCTTGGGTAGCCCCAGCAACTGCCGCCGGATCAAATCTAGCCCCGCCGCCGCTACCAGTTTTTGGAACATCGCCCGATCGGTGGGCAGCACGGTTTTATGAGTATGCATCTCGGTCTCGGTGCCCCAGGCCAGCCACACTGTGCCCAGGGGTTTATCCGGTGTGCCGCCATCGGGCCCGGCCACGCCCGATACCGCCACGCCAATATCGGCATCTGAACGCGCCAAGGCGCCGGCGAGCATTTGCCTCACCACGGGCTCACTCACCGCGCCCTCGGTCTCCAGCGTGGTTTCATCCACGCCGAGTACCGAGTGTTTGATGTGATTGGCGTAGGTGACAAAGCCTGCTTCAAACACCGCCGAGGACCCTGGCTCCGCGGTCATCATGGCGGCAATGAGCCCCCCGGTGCAGGACTCCGCCGACACCATTTTCTTGCCCTGATCGCGCAGCACCCGCTGTAGTGCCGCAGCCAGGGTGATGTCGTCCTCACCTAGGATGTGATCACCCAGCACGCCCTCGAGGATCTCGCGGCATCGGGTCACCTCGGGGGAGTTTGCGGGGGCGGTAAGCTTGATCTCGAGTTGCGGCATGCCCGCGCGAAATCCGAGCGCCACATGCTCGGGCCAGCCTTGGGCGTGCTCATCGAGGCGCGCCTGCGCCGTTGACTCGCCAATACCAAAGGTTTGAAAACGCACCCGGTGAGTCGCTTCACCGCCGGTCACTGCCACGGCGCGCTCGCAGACCTCGGGCAACATGGCTTTGAGTTCTCCGGGCACGCCGGGCGTTGTCAGGACCAGCGACCCTGCAACGGAAATGGCGAACCCCACGGCACTGCCGCGGGGGTTATGAATAATCTCGGCGCCCTCGGGCAGCCAGGCCTGTTTGAGATTGGCCTCATTGGGTTCGATGCTGCGCGCTGCGCACCAGTCCCGCACATGGCGCTCGGCCTCGGGGTTTAACACCAGGGCGACGCCCGCGGCGGCGGCTACCAATTCGGCGGTAAGGTCATCCTGGGTGGGGCCGAGGCCGCCATTCATAATGACTACACCGGCTTCCCGGGTGGCCTGCTTAAGGGCTGCTACCAATCGCGGCCGGTCATCGCCGAGTGTGATCTTGTGCGCGACGGTCTGCCCCATGGCAGAGAGCGCCTGGGCAATCATGGCGGAGTTGCTGTCGACCGTGTCGCCACTCATCAGTTCATCGCCGGTGAGGAGCAGGTGGATGTCGCGTTGGGCCATGACGTTTTCCTGGCGGGAGCTGAGCGCAGAATAACGCTCGAGCAGAGGGACTGCTTACTGGGGTGGGGTGGGAGTAACTGTTCCGGCACCATCGTTCATAGTGGCGGCGTTGTCGGTAGCATTCGTGTTGGCCTCTGATGTCGCTTCGGCTTCTTCTGTCTCTGCGGCCACGGGATCTGGGTTCGTTGCAGCGTCCGACGCCGATTGGCTCTGTGATGTCGGCGTGGATTCAGGCTCGGCTGTCTGGTCGGATGCAGTAGTCGCTTGAGCGATGGTCTTGGCAAAGGCCTCAGCCGCCGTTTCTTTTTGTGGTTTAAGTCCACAGCCCTCGGTGAGCTTGAACAGCGCGAGGTAGTCACCCTCCGCCGGTGCATCGACAAAGTCGACTTCAACCGACTGCATCAACTGAAAGCGCCGCGTGGTGCTGGTCAGACTCATGGTCCACTTATCAAAGCTGAATTTTTCTTTCTCGGGCCGCAGATCAACCAAGCCCTCCAGACCATTCTCGTCGAGTTTCACGGTGAAACCTGAGCTGGTGACGTGGCTCACGTGACCGGTAAAACGCTGCTGGCCACCCTTTTTAAGTTTGAGAAGGTAGCGTGCGGTCAATCGCCGATCCGCCGCTGTAACCGCTTCACGACCGCGGCCAATAGCCCGCGTAATATCGGCCAGCCGGTTGACCGGATAACTGGCTGCGCTGTTGCCCGCCAGACACGCCGTGATTTGCAGGTGCACAAAAAAGTCGAGGGCCTTGCGCAAGGGCGACGTGAAATTGGTATAGGCCTCGGTGGCCAGACCCATATGTGGCCCCGGCTTCTGCGTCAGGGTCGCGCGCGCGAGCAGCCGATTGACCATTTCCCGAAGTGGTTGCCCGTGATCCCCCTGAGCGAGATCGGCCAGCACGGTTCGGTATCCCGCTACCGTGTCCAGCGGCGTGTCTTTCAGCGCGGGGCGATGCTTCTCAAAAAATGTTTTGGCTTCGTCCAGTCGGTCGGCGCGAAAACCCCGGTGCACGACAAAGGGGCCCGGCGCGTTAGCGGCCTGTAAAAATTGGGCGGCGCATTTATTGGCGGCGATCATGCACTCTTCCACCAAGTGCTGAGAGGCCAGTTTTTCGAACTTGTCCACCTCGGCAATTTGCTTGTCTTCGCCCAAGATCCATCGATACTCGCGCCGCTCCTCCATCACCAGTTCCTCTGCCTCTCTGCGCCCGCGCAGCGTGCGATACACCTGCACCAGTGCTTCAAGAGGGTTGGTGTGGGCAATGAGTTCGTCGCTGTTGCCGGTCACGTAGCGGTCCACCGCCGCATAAGCCAGCTTGGCGCGGGAGCGAACAACCGCTTTGTGAAAGCTGAATTCGGAGATCTCCCCCGATTCTGTTACCTGCATCTGGCACACCAGTGCGGGTCGGGCCACGTCCTCTGCCAGTGCACACAGCCCCTGACTAATGGCTTCGGGCAACATGGCGATCATGTCGCCGTGAAAGTAGACCGAGGCGCCGCGCTGGGCCAACTGCTCGGGCAGGGTCTCGATGCCCGCGAGATAGGCCGTGGGGTCGGCTACCGCCACCGACAACTGCCATCCTGCCTGGGTGACTTCGGCGTGCAGGGCATCGTCAATATCGACGGTGCGCGCGGCGTCGATAGACACAAAAGAGAGGTGGGTGAGGTCGAGTCGCGAGGCATCTTTAAGGGGGTCAATAGCCTGCGCGGCGATCACCAGGGGTTCAGCAGTTTTGTCGGTCCAGGGTTCGGGGAGCCCCGCGCGCGCCGCGCAGTAGCGGTTCTCGACCCCAGGGGAATGCTCGTCTCCAAGACGCTCGAGTACCTTTGCCGAGGGTTTGCCGTCTTTAATGGGGTGACGAAGCAGGGCACAGGCCACCAGATCACCGGGTGCGACGCCGTTGCGCGCGTGCGGGGGAATAAACAGCCATCGTGACAGACCGGGGATGTCGGGCACGACAAAGGTCGCTTTCCCTTTCTGTACGACGTGCCCCACAAAATTATCTAGGCTGGTTTCGATCAGCCGCTCAATCTCGGCGACGGTGCGCCCCCCCTTGTCTTTCTTGCCTTTGACCGGGGCGGCGGGCCGGATGCAGATGGCGGCCTTATCGCCGGGCAAGACTTTGAGCATTTCCTCGGGGGGGATAAAAATTTCGCGGCCGTCGGCCGTGACCGCAAATCCATAGCGGTGCTGAGTCCCTTTGATGGTCGCTTCGGTGCGCTCGTTCTGTGCTTCGAGTTCTTCTCGAAGTCCCTTGAGCTGCGCCATCGCGTTGCGATCGAGCATGGCCGTGTTCGGCTCCTGGCTGATTGAGAGTCGCAGTGTTTCCGTCAGTGACGTGAGGCGTTAACAATACGATTCGACGTAGTGCGAGATGCTATCGAACTTCATGCTTCCTGTCAGGAAGGCTTTAGGACTTGTTTTGGCGACAGAATCGTTGACAGCGCGCCTTGGCATCGGTTTACTGGGGGTGTTCGAAATGTGGAGAGTAGGACGCTGTCTGTCGCTAGCAGAAGTTACCGCTTTAGGCTGAGTACGCAGACCCCCACCGGCGCCATCCTCGCGCGTCGGCCCCACCGCCTCTCCATTTTGCCTAAACTACTGTTCTTATCGCTCGGTGCGACGGCGTCTATGCGGTTCTCTCTATGTGTTACCCGATCCCCCAAGGAGGATTCATGCCATTGATTGCAGCCGAGACTCACGAAGTCACCCAGCTCGAACCTGCATATCGAAAAATCTATGTATTGGACACCAACGTCCTGTTGCATGACCCCACAGCAGTTATCGCTTTCGCCGAGCATCAGGTTGTGATTCCCATGACTGTGCTCGAGGAACTCGACCACATCAAGGACCGCCGCGATAAGAGCGTGAGTCGAGAGGCGCGTATTGCCATACAGCTGATCGACAAAGTCGTGGGCAACGCCACGCCCCAGGAAATTCAGAAGGGGGTCGATATCCCCGGCTCCAACCTGGATGAAAATCGGTTGGGCACTCTGGCCATTTTTCCCGATCAGCTGATTACAGAGGATGAGGCAGTCCCGTTTCTCAATACCAATGAGGATCAGGCCAACGACAATCGCATTATCAACGTGGCGCTGAGATTGAGTGCCGACTATCCCGGGGCGTTTGTCTGTTTGGTCACCAAAGACATCAATATGCGTATCAAGGCCAAAGGGTCGGGCCTCGCGCATGTGGAAGATTATCGCCACGACCGGGTGCTGGATGACATCGATTTATTGTCTACTGGCTACGAGTGCTTCTCGGGGGACTTTTGGGCTGCCATTGAGCGCGTCGATACGGTCCGCGAAGAGAGCCTCACTTTACACCGCATTCCTCGTTCAGAGTTGCCGGGCGCTTACCCCAACCAGTTTCTTTACGACGAGCAAAACTTTATTGCCTATGTTGACCACGTGGATGACGACTACGTCTATCTGGCGGTCGACAGCCGCGATCACCTGATGAACCAACGTTTTTGGGGCCTGGCGCCGCGCAATTTGGAGCAAGCGATGGCGATGCGCTTGCTGGACTGTGAAGACGTGGATATGACGGTACTCACGGGCCCGGCGGGCTCGGGCAAGACGCTGTTGGCGCTGGCCTATGGCCTGCATGCGATTCTTGAGCAGAAGAAATACAACAAGTTAATTGTGGCCCGTTCAACGCCGCCCATCGCTGAGGAAATCGGTTTTCTGCCCGGTACCGAGGAGGAGAAGATGGCGCCGTGGCTGGCCGCCTTTGACGATAATCTCGAAATTCTTCACGGCGCAGACGAATGCGCCAATGGCAGTATCGAGTACGTAAAAGAGCGCGCCAATATCCAGTTTAAGTCACTGAACTTTATGCGCGGCCGCTCATTCAACGGCGCATATATTGTGATCGATGAAGCACAGGGGCTGACCCAGTTTCAGTTGAAATCCATCATCAGCCGGGTGGGGGCAGATTCGAAGCTGGTGGTACTCGGGAACCTCGCGCAGATCGATAACAAGTACATCTCACCGCTGACCTCAGGGCTAACGTATCTGGTTGAGAAGGTGAAGCACTACCCTCACGCGGGCGTCATGCATGTCAATGGTATTGTGCGCTCACGACTCGCCGCCTTTGCCGAGGAGAATCTCTAGCGGCGCTTTAGCATGGCCAGGGCGGGGGATTAAAGTTGTCGTTCCCTATCAGGGTCGGGGTTATCAAATAAGAGAAATTCGAGCCGCAGCACCACCTTCCAGGCGCCATCGCGATCGAAGTAGGGCTCGTCGATGCGCCAGTTATAGCTCGGTTCTACCTCCCAGAATAGAAAGTCGCGATAGGCCTGACGCCTGAACCTCACGCCCACCAGATAGTTGCTGACATAGTCGTAGGGTTCGGTTTGACCCTCTGCGCCGACATAAAGCCAGGTAGCACCGACCCGGCCCCGTTCGTTGTTCCAGGCGCGGGCGTAGGACAAAGTCGTTGACCACTCCAAGCCATCGGTCTCTTCGCCCCGCATTAACCGGGTGTAGCTGCGCGCCAGGCTTCGGTCGCTGAGGGCCTTATCCAGCACAAACTGAGATATCCCGTATACCCCCTCATCGTTCTCGTGCATGACCCGCTGGGTGAACCGAAAATTCATATCCCTTGCATAAGCATCCTGAAAAACGTATTTCACGCCCGGTCTGAGACCTGCACTGGAGATACCCATGGTCAGATCAAAACGATGTTTCTCCAACTCCTGATTGCCCACTTGTAACTGTAGTCCAACGCGGTCCTCGTCGTACTGCTGACTGTCGCGCTCACCCATGCCGTCCATTTCCTCACCGCGGAAGACGAGATCCAGCCGATCAGAAATTTGGGGCAGGTTGACCTTGCCACCCAGTCTAAATTTGACCTCGTTGCTGAGCCGCTGATCCCAGTCGTAGATGGTGCGCAAACGTAAACGGGATTCTGCTTGCTCCAGGTCCCGCTCATCGTTGCCAAAGAAATTATCGACCCACTGGGTCATCTCATTGGCTTTTCGTGCAGCGTAGTCATGGCCTCCATCAATCCAACCCGCTTCCTCGGAGTCTGAAGCCGCGGGGGCTACGGTCGCCTCGGACAGGGCAGTATCAGTTGGTGGTGTTGTCTGGGTAACACCATCACGTGTTGAATGCGTACCGTCGAGGTGTATTTCGTCGTTATCCGGAGGAGCATCAGCTATATCGGTCCCCTCCTCGGCCCGCGCCGTCATGATCAAGCCAAGAATCGAGCACAGCGTGCCCACACCAGTGAGGCGGCGAAGGCGCATTGTCGAGGCAGGCAGGCTCATAGGGCTAGGTTACAATAGCTCCATGGATTCTGTAATGACTGCCCTACAGGCAATTTTGCCGCAGCACGCCCTTTCCCGTTTGGTGGGGTGGTTGGCTCAGCTTGAAAACCCTGTGTGGTTGAAGAATCAGTTGATCCGCTCGTTTATGGCCCGCTACGACATCGCGCTCACTGAGGCGAGTTGCCGACAGGCAGAGGATTTTCCGCACTTCAATGCCTTTTTCACTCGCTCATTACGCGAGGGCGTGCGTCCCTTGGGCGATGCCGCCTGGCTTCATCCGGCTGATGGCGTACTCAGCCAACGGGGCAACATAGATGCGTTAGCGTTGGTGCAAGCTAAAGGGCGAACTTACAGCGTGGTCGATTTGCTGGCGGGCTCTCAGGAGGAGGCCAGTCGATATGCCCAGGGGTGCTTTGCCACTACGTATTTGTCGCCCAGGGACTATCACCGTGTGCATATGCCGGTGCGCGGCAGGCTTGTCGGCACACGCTATGTCCCGGGTGATTTGTTCTCGGTGAACCGAGCGACCACAGAGCGGGTGGCGGGGCTTATGGCGCGCAACGAACGTTTGGTTTGTTTTTTTGAAACCGATCACGGTGGACTGGTCGTCGTGCTGGTAGGCGCCATGATTGTGGCCGGCATCGCCACGGTTTGGGGTGGACGCGAGATACCCGGTACCGGGGCATTGCGGGAGCAATTCTGGCCCGAGGGCGAAGGCCCGGTATTGGAGGCAGGTCAGGAGATGGGCCGATTTTTTCTGGGCTCCACTGTGGTACTCGTGACCGAGGCAAGTAACCTTGATTGGATCAACGGGGCGGGCGATGCAGTCACCGTGCGCGCCTCCCTTGCTCAACCATCCGCGGTATCCAGTAACCGCATCACTGGGTAGTCCGTTGTTGTGCGTGGCCCCGCGCTACGCGGTGCCAGTCACACTTTGGCGAATCTGACGGTAACTTTCAAAACGTGCCTCGCTAATGTGGCCGTCGCCTACCGCCGCTCTCAGCGCGCAGTCAGGTTCCTGCTCGTGCTGGCAATCTCGGAATCGGCAACGCCCTAAAAACGGCGCAAATTCCCGAAAGCCCAGTGCAATGTCTGCGGGTGTCACATGGCCAAGACCAAATTCCCTAACCCCCGGCGAGTCGATCAATCTTCCGCCGTTGGGTAAGTGGAAAAGCTCCGCGGTGGTGGTGGTATGTCGGCCTTTATCTGCCAGTTCCGACAGTGCGCCGACGCGAATCGCCACATCGGGTAACAGTCGCTGAATCAGTGACGATTTTCCCACCCCCGACTGGCCTACCAGCACGACCGTGCTATCGCCGATCAGCCGGGCCAGATCAGTCGCATCGGGCATGCCTTGATGGGTGGTGAGGGTGCGGTACCCCAGCGCCGCGTAGCATGCGAGCTGCTCTGCCAATGCGGAATCGTTAATCAGATCTGCTTTATTTAAAATGAGCGCGGCTTCCACGCCCATGTGCTCGGCGGCAACAAGATAGCGATCCAATAAATTTTGCTGTGGGGCCGGTTCGGGGGCGAAAACGACGAGCAGTAGCTGAATGTTTGCGGCGACCGGACGCAGGTGCCCCTTGATATCCGGTCGATGGAGTACGTTCTTCCGCTCGGTCAATGCGGCGATGACCCCTGCGTTGTCGCTGCGCACCCAGATGACTTCGTCGCCCGCCACCGGTGATTCCAGATGGGAGCGCAGATGGCACAGCACGCGGACCCCCGCCAGGCTCTCGACCAAGGCTTGCTTGCCATAGCGGGCAATGACTGTCCCTTTTTCGCCATCCCCAACCGCGTCGGCATTCTGTTGGGTGCGCTGCGCCTTGATTCGGCGCGCCTGTTGTTCAGTAAGGCGGGGTTTTGTCATCGTGATAGTGTATGCCACCTGAACCCCCGTCGCTCGCGGGTTTGCGCTCGACGGGAAAGAAAGGGAGACATGCCATGGCGGTGAGTGACCAAAATCTGATTTGGGTAGACATGGAAATGACGGGGCTGATCCCTGAGGAGCATCGTGTCATCGAAATCGCCACCATCGTCACCGACTCTAACCTCACGGTGTTGGCTGAAGGCCCGGTGCTCGCCATTCATCAGGGTGCTACTGCGCTCGATGCCATGGATGAGTGGAACACGCGAACCCACACCGGCTCGGGCCTTGTTGACCGGGTGCGCTCGAGCACCCTCTCCGAGCGCGCCGCGACCGAAGCGACGCTCGCTTTTTTAGTGGAGTGGGTCCCCGCCGGGCAGTCGCCCATGTGTGGCAACTCGATTTGCCAGGATCGTCGGTTTATGGCGCGCCACATGCCGGAGCTGGAGGCGTTTTTTCACTACCGCAATCTGGATGTGAGCACGCTTAAAATTCTGATGCAGCGCTGGCGACCCGATATCCCGGCGGCGCCCAAAAAAGGGGCGCATCAGGCGCTCGAGGACATTCGCGAATCCATCGAGGAACTGCGCCATTATCGCGAACATTTTTTGCGCCTCGATCCCTAGGTGGTTATCTCCGCACATACCCACCGCAAGTGTTAAATCAGGCACCTGATCTTTGACTGTGCCGCGCCAACGCCCAGTGGACGTGTTCGCGCACAATGGCCGAGGAGTCATCAACCGCTGAAAGCAGCGCCTGCACCACCGCGTCAGAAGTATCTGCATTGCCAAGCGCAACGGCGACGTTGCGACGCCATTGGGTGAAGCCGATGCGCCGAATGGCGGAGCCCTCCGTGCGGGCGAGAAAGGTCGCCTCGTCCCAACCAAAGCAATCCACCAGCGTGATGCTGTCTAACCCGTGGCGTGGTGCAAAATCGGGTTCGGCGGTTTGCGCAGCGAATTTGTTCCAAGGGCACACCAATTGGCAGTCATCGCAGCCATAAATACGGTTGCCCATTGCCGGTCGAAGTGCGTCCGGGATGATGCCCTCGAATTCGATGGTCAGGTACGAGATGCATTTGCGGGCATCGAGTACCCACGGTGCGACAAATGCCTGTGTTGGGCACACATCGAGGCAGGCCTGGCAGGTGCCACAGTGCTGTGTGGCTTGCGGGGGGTCTGCTGGCAACGGAATGTCGGTGTAAATCTCGCCGAGGAAAAACCAGGAGCCCGCTTTGTCATTGAGCAGCATGGTGTTTTTGCCAATCCAGCCCAGTCCTGCATTTTCTGCCAGGGCGCGCTCTAAAACCGGCGCACTGTCGACAAAAGCCCGGTACTGACCGCCCCCTAACTCGCTCTCGATCTGGCGCGCCAATTTGGCCAGTCGCGACCGCATCAGTTTGTGATAGTCCCGGCCCAGAGCATACCGCGAGACGTACGCCATCTCGGACTGCGACAGCATCTGCTCTGGGTCAGCCCCCTCAGGTAGATAATCCATACGCGCGGTAATTACCGTGCAGGTTCCGGGGATCAGCGCATCCGGCTGGCTTCTTTTGTCGCCGTGGTGCGCCATCCATGCCATGTCGCCGTGGTAACCGGCGGCGAGCCATTTTTGCAGGTAGTCCTCGTGGGTTTGCAGGTCTATGCCTGTGAACCCCAGAGCCTGAAAACCGAGTGCGTCTCCCCATTGACGGATGCGATCCAATAAAGCGGGATCTTGCCGGATGTGATCGCTGGCAATGGGCGAGGAGGGATTCATCGTGAGATTGTGACAGATACCATACCGAGCACGGTACACTCTCTCTATGTCGCCGCAACTCACTGCCATGCATACCGGATTTCTTGCTGACGAAGCGGAAACGCTGGCCTTTGGTGAACAGGTGGCAAAGCGCATTACCGACCCGTCGGTGATTTATTTAAGCGGCGAGCTCGGCGCGGGAAAGACCACGTTCAGTCGTGGTTTTTTGCGCGGTCGCGGACATATTGGGTCTGTAAAAAGCCCGACCTACACGATCGTAGAGCCTTATGAAGCCCTGCCCGATATGCCGGTTTTTCACTTGGACCTGTACCGATTGGGTTCGGCAGAAGAGCTCGCCTACCTCGGGTTGGAGGACTATCTGGCGCGCAAGGCCGCTCTGTTGATTGAATGGCCCGAACGCGCCTTGTCGCATTTACCGCTACCGACATTACAGATTACGCTAACCCCGGAGCGCGAGGGGCGGGGTGTTACCTTGCAAGGGCATGATGCAGCGGTGCTGAATGGGCTGGTTCTCTGACGTGGCGACCAAAGGGCAGCGCGGCTATGCCGGACCCGCTTGCCGTAGCCGTCGTTCTATGATGACTCGGGCGGCGACCTTTGCGCTGCCACTGATTGTGTTGATGGGTGGCCTGCAGTCGTTCACTGTCATGGCGGCGGAAGTAGGCGCGGTGAGACTCTGGCGCGCGCCGGACCATACCCGGTTGGTGCTGGATCTGTCGGAGGAAGTCAGTTTCAGCAGTCTCTCCCTGGATAACCCCGCGCGCTTCGTTGTAGATTTAAAAGACAGTCGTTTGACTTCGTCCCTCGCAGCGCTGCCGCTGGCAGGTACGCCCATCAGTCAGGTGCGTTCGGGTATTCGCCAGGGCACCGATTTACGTCTTGTTCTGGATTTGCAGTCAAAGGTCAAAACCTCGGTTTTTTTGCTGCCGCCTAATGAGGTAACGGGTCATCGGGTAGTGATCGATCTGTTTGATCCACAGACGTCGCAATCTGATCCCCCGCCCGTGCTGTCTGTGGACAGCATCGATGCGCGTCGAGACATCATTATTGCGATTGACGCTGGGCATGGTGGTGAAGACCCTGGCGCCTCAGGCCCCAATCAATTGCGTGAAAAAACGGTCGTGCTACAGATTGCTAAACGTCTCGAGCAACAGCTGGCGGGGGTGCCCGGATTCAAGCCAGCACTGATTCGCACCGGTGATTACTACGTGAGTCTTAAAAACCGCCGCGACCGCGCACGTGAGCTGCAGGCGGATCTGTTTGTGTCGATTCACGCCGATGCGTTTCGGCAAAAATCAGCCCATGGCGCCTCGGTCTACGCGCTGTCGACGCGAGGTGCCACATCTACCGCGGCACAATATTTGGCAGAGAGTGAAAACGCGGCCGACCTGGTGGGCGGTGTTGAGCTGGCAGAGATGGACCCGATGTTGGCCAGTGTTCTGACGGATCTGTCTATGACCAGCACACTCGACACCAGCCTCAACCTTGGTGCGCTGATTCTGGAGCAGGTAGGCGGCGTCGCGCGCCTGCACAAAAAAAAGGTAGAGCAGGCGGGCTTTGCAGTATTGAAGTCGCCAGATGTTCCCTCGCTGCTGATAGAGACCGGGTTTATTTCCAACCCCCAAGAGGCAGAGCGGCTATCGACGCCGGCGTATCAAGATAAAATGGCGCGCGCAATCCGCCGCGGTATTCAAAGTTGGTTCGCACGGCAACCGCCGCCCGGTACACTGCTCGCGTTGCAGCGCGAACAGGGGGACCGTGAAGTCACGGTTGCGCCCGGCGACACTCTGTCTGAGATCGCGCAGCGCCATGGCGTGTCTGTTGCCGCCATCAAAACAACCAACGGTCTGAGTCGCGACGTCATTTTCGTAGGGCAGACCTTACTGATTCCGGACGCCTAACCTTGTCGATTCGAATCCTTGAGCCACGGCTTGCGAACCAGATTGCCGCAGGAGAGGTGGTAGAGCGCCCTGCCTCGGTGGTGAAGGAGGCTATCGAGAACAGCCTCGATGCGGGTGCGTCGCGAATCGAGATTGACGTAGAGGCGGGCGGTACCCGACTGTTACGTATCCGCGATAACGGCGCAGGAATTCCTGAGGAAGATCTCGCCCTCTCTCTGGCGCGGCACGCAACCAGCAAAATCAACACTATTGACGACCTCGAAGCCGTTGCTTCGCTGGGATTTCGAGGTGAAGCCCTGGCCTCGGTAGCCTCGGTTTCGCGACTGTTGCTTACGGCCAATACCGAGACGGAATCCGCGCGAGGACATCAGGCGTTCAGCGAGGGGCGCGAGATGACGGTGGAGGTGAGGCCTGCACCGCATCCGCGGGGGACGACCCTAGAAGTGCGTGACCTTTTTTATAACACTCCGGCCCGGCGTAAGTTTTTGCGCACTGAGAAAACCGAGTTCGGACACATTCTCGAAGTGATCAAACGACAGGCGCTTTCTCGGCCCGAAGTCACTTTTGTACTGAGCCACAACGGTAAGCAAATGATCCATTATTCGGCGGCGCATACCGACAGTGAGCAGAAGCGCCGAGTGGCGGCGATCTGCGGCAAGGAGTTTGCTGGGCACACGGTAGCGGTTGAGCGCGACGCGGGTCACCTGCGTTTGTGGGGCTGGGTGGCCGAACCCACTTTTTCGAGAAGCCAGTCGGATCTGCAGTACTTTTTTGTCAATGGCCGGGTGATTCGGGACAAGCTGGTATCGCACGCCATTCGGCAGGCCTACCGCGACGTGCTGTTCCACGGCCGGCATCCCGCTTTTGTCCTGTTTCTAGAATTGGATCCCGCAGGCGTTGATGTCAACGTGCATCCCACCAAGCATGAAGTCAGATTCCGTGACAGTCGCGGCATACATGACTTTCTATTCAGCACACTGTCACGGGCACTCGCTGACGTGCGTCCCGGGCAAGCACCCGTCACCACCGTCCAGCCCTCTGATCGCTTCGCCACGAGTCAAGGCATGATGGGCCTCGAAGTCGGAGGACAGCCGGGCTCGTCTGCATCGCTTGTGGAACCCCGCCATCTGACCGGTTTGAGTGGCGCTGGCGGCGGTGATGCCAGCCACTACTATGCGCGGGGCGCTGGAATGAGTACCGCGCCTCAGCCGGAGTTCTCGGCGGGCTCTGCAGAGATACCGCCCCTCGGGTTTGCGATTGCTCAGCTGCACGGGGTGTACATCCTGGCCGAAAATCAGCACGGTCTGGTAGTGGTCGATATGCACGCGGCTCACGAGCGCATTACCTATGAGCGTTTGAAAGGCGCTCGGGACAATACGGGCATTACCCGACAGCCGTTGCTGGTGCCGCAAACCTTATCTGTTTCTGCGCGAGAGGCGGCAATCTGTGCTGAGCAAGCCGAAGAATTGGTGGCACTCGGTGTTTGGGTGGAGCCGGTTGGCGAGGAGATGGTGATGGTAAGGGAATTACCCGCGGCACTGATCGATGCCGACGCCGAGGCTCTGGTGCGAGATGTGCTGTCCGATTTACTCGAGTTTGGTACCAGCGATCGCGTAGCGAGTTCGATGGATGAGCTGTTGTCCACTATGGCCTGTCATGGGTCGGTGCGTGCTAACCGACGACTGACCTTACCTGAGATGAATGCGCTACTGCGGGACATGGAGGAAACCGAGCGCTCGGGTCAATGCAACCACGGGCGCCCGACTTGGGTGCAGCTGGGGATGACCGACCTCGACAAGCTTTTTCTGCGTGGGCGCTAATGATGACTGAACCGGTGCTGGCCTTGATGGGGCCGACGGCGTCTGGCAAATCGGCGTTAGCGGAGCGGCTAGCAGCGACCTTTGAGGGTGAGTTGATCAGCGTAGATTCGGCGCTGGTCTATAAAGGCCTGTCAATCGGTGCGGCCAAACCCGATTACCCCCATCATCTTGTGCATATTCGTGACCCGGCCGATATCTACACCGCCGCAGACTTCGCGCGGGACGCCGCCGCCTGTATCGACGAAATTCGCGCGCGCGGCCGCCGCCCGATATTAGTAGGGGGCAGCATGCTGTATTTCCGCGCGCTGATTCAGGGTTTTGATGAAGTGCCAACCATCGATCCCGCGATTCGTGTTTCCATTGAGGGAGAAGCGCGCATATCGGGTTGGCCTGCGCTACACGAACAGTTAGTGGCAGTTGATCCGGTCGCCGCGGCGCAACTCCACCCGAACCATAGCCAACGTATATGCCGGGCGCTCGAGGTCTATCGGGGCACGGGCCGGCCATTGAGTGAGTGGCAGCAGAGGGATTCACCCGCGATGGCCATGGCGAACACCGATTTCGAATGTATTGCCCTTTGCCCCGAGGAGCGCCAGGCATTACACGCGCGCATTGAGCGTCGGATGGATGCGATGTTTGATGCGGGCTTGATTGAGGAGGTCACGGCGCTTCATCAGCGCGGCGATCTCCACACGGATCTACCGGCTATTCGGGCGGTGGGTTACCGTCAGGTGTGGTCCTTCCTTGAGGGGGAACTGAATCTCGCCGAGTGTCGGGAAAAAGTGCTGGCTGCTACACGTCAATTGGCAAAACGACAAATCACCTGGTTGAGAAACTGGCCTGACCTAGACTGGATGCTGACCGATGCCCTCGGCCATTTGCTGACGCAAGGGAGCACCGACGCGCTCAATGCGGAGTCAGTCGCGCCGGCGGCGACGCTTCGTGAAACTGTGCGCCGAGTGTGGAAAAGTCGCATTATGCAACTGATGCGGAACTTTTAGCTGACGCCAAGATCGTAGTACAATATGGACACTTCACTTCGGTGGAGTTTTTTGTCGCCGATACTTGGCGGCCGTAACGTGCTTCTTCGTGAAGAGCACATGTTTTTGATTTTGAAAACAAGGAGTACCCATGTCGAAAGGGCATACCTTACAAGACCCTTATCTGAACGCGCTGCGCAAAGAAAGAGTCCCAGTCTCAATCTATTTGGTGAATGGCATCAAGCTGCAGGGCCAAATTGAATCATTCGATCAGTTTGTTGTGCTGCTCAAGAACACCGTGTCACAAATGGTCTATAAGCATGCAATTTCTACGGTGGTCCCGGCTCGCAACGTACGCTTGCCTGCCGCGGATGATGAGACACCCGCTGAAGAATAGTCGCTTGGCGCTCCCGCTGGAGCGCTACCTCATATTTTATGTTTTTTGAGCGCCACCAGGGAGGTGAACGCGCCGTGCTGGTTCAGTTGCAGCTGGACGGCGAGGCCCGGGATCTCAGTCTCTTGGAATTTGAGGAGCTGGTGAGTTCAGCCGGTGGTGAGCCAGTCGCGATGGTCACAGGGTCGCGTCGGGCGCCTCACGCCAGAACATTTGTTGGCGAGGGCAAGCTCGAGGAAATTGCCGCGGCGTGTCGCGACAACGAAGCCGGGCTGGTGATTTTTAATCACGCGTTGAGTCCCAGTCAGGAGCGGAACCTAGAACGCGCTTTGTCCTGCAGGGTGTTGGCGCGAACGGGCCTCATTCTCGATATCTTCGCGCAACGGGCGCGCACTCATGAAGGCAAGCTCCAAGTGGAGTTGGCGCAGCTCACCCACATGAGCACTCGGCTCGTGAGGGGGTGGACCCACCTCGAACGGCAAAAAGGCGGTATTGGGCTGCGCGGCCCGGGTGAAACCCAGTTAGAAACGGACCGCCGACTACTGCGTGTGCGGATCAAGTCCATCCAGGGACGACTCGAACGAGTGCGCAATCAGCGCGAGCAAAGTCGCCGCGCGCGGCGACGCGCGGAGCTACCGGTATTATCGTTGGTGGGTTACACCAACGCCGGCAAATCGACGCTGTTCAATCGGTTAACTTCGTCTACGGTCTATGCCGCTGATAAGTTATTTGCAACGCTTGACCCCACTTTGGCACGGGTCGATATCGAACATCTGGGACCGGTCCTCTTTGCTGATACCGTGGGATTTATTTCTGATTTGCCCACCACACTGGTTGAAGCTTTCAAGGCGACTCTAGAAGAAACAGCGAATGCCAGCTTGTTGTTGCATGTGGTCGATGTGGCGGCTGACAATCGCGATGAATTAATGGCTGATGTTCAAACGGTGCTGGCAGAAATCAGGGCTGATGCGCTGCCGCAGCTGCTGGTTTTCAACAAGTTGGATTTGCTGGAACAGCCTGCGCGGATCTTGAGGAACGATCAGGGTACCGCCGTGGCGGTGTATGTCTCGGCTGTGACAGGCGACGGCATCCCGCTTCTGCTCGAGGCCGTGCGTGAGCGGCTGTCTGTGTCACTCTTTGACGAGGAGGTGACGCTCGATGCAACCCGTGGGCGCCTGCGAGCTGCCTTGTACGCTCAGGGTGCTGTCTGCCATGAGGAGTGGCAGTCGGACGGGAGTTCGCGCCTGCATATCAGGATGCCGCTGTCGGATTGGCGACGGCTAAATCGGTAACCAGAGTGGGTTGAGAAAGTGTTGTGGTAGCTGGAGGTGCCTGTGTCGAAGGAGAGATTTGTGACCGGTCGGTAGAGCAGGGCGCGGAGCCCGTGATAAAGCTCGCATAAAGTCCCGATCTTGCACTGGGGTTTGTTAGACTAGCTGAACTGCAAATGAGGAAATACATTATGTCTTGGAATGAGCCCGGGGGCGGTAACAACGGTCCTCGTGATCCCTGGGGGGGTGGCAATCAAGGTCCACCCGATTTGGACGAAGCCTTTAAGAAGTTGCAGCAAAGTATCGCCGGGCTATTTGGTGGCGGTCGCCGCGGCAGTGGTCCCGCCAAGGGCGGCATGTCCAGTGCACTGCTGGGCATGATCTTGGGTGGCATTGTGATGGTATGGGGCCTGATGGGCTTTTACCAGTTGGATGAGCAGGAGCGTGCCGTGGTGCTGCGGTTTGGCGAGTATCACGCCACCCTCACGCCCGGTTTGCAGTGGAATCCGCCACTCATTGACGAGGTGATCATCGTTAATACTACAAAGGTGCGTGCGGCGGGATTACGCGAAGTCATGTTGACACAGGACGAGAATATCGTTGAGGTCAACATGTCGGTGCAATATGTGATTGATGACCCGCAGAACTTTGTACTCGAGGTACGGGATCCCGAAGTTTCTTTGCAACACGCAGCGCAGAGCGCGCTGCGCCATGTAGTCGGTGGCACCACGATGGATCTGGTATTGACCGAGGGCCGAGCTGCCCTTGCCTTCGAGGTGCGTGACAAGTTGCAGCAATACCTGAATGACTACACCACGGGGATTCTGGTTTCCAAGGTCAATATTGATGAATCCAAGCCGCCCGCGCAGGTGCAGGGCGCCTTTGACGACGTCATTAAAGCCCGTGAAGATGAAGAGCGCGTAAAAAATGAAGCCCAGTCCTATGCGAATGGTATCGTGCCCGAGGCACGCGGCCGCGCGCAGCGAGTGCTGGAGGAGTCCAACGCGTACAGGGACCAGGTTATTGCCAGGGCGGACGGTGAGGCGCAACGATTTAATCAACTGCTTGCGGAATACCGAAAGGCGCCGGAGGTGACGCGGGAGCGGCTTTATATTGATTCGGTTCAATCGGTTTTTGCCAATACCAATAAAGTGATGGTGGACGTCGACGGCGGCAACAATGTCTTGTATCTGCCCCTCGACAAAATGGTGCCTAACGCGGGCCTGCCCCGAGGCCTGGGCGGGGGCAGTGGTATGAATGACCGGGACATGCGCGAAATCGTAGATCAGGTGACAGAACAGTTGCGTCGAGATCTTGATGCCGCTGCAGCGCGACGGGGAGGGCGCTAATCATGACCAGACAAACTTTCCTTGGTGTGATTGTTGCCATCTTGCTAGTCGTGCTCTCAAACAGCCTTTACGTCATCAGGGAAACCGAGCGTGGCGTGCTGCTGAAATTTGGTGAGGTTGTCGACCCTAATCTCCAGCCTGGATTACACGCAAAAGTGCCGTTTGTTAATAACGTGCGCAAATTCGACGGCCGTATCCTGACCGTCGACAGCAGCCCCGAACGATTCTTTACGCAGGAAAAGAAAGCGCTGATCGTGGATTCCTATGCCAAGTTTCGGGTCATCGATACGGCAAAGTTTTACACCGCCACTAACGGCGAAGAGGTTCGAGCGGCGGGGCTTCTTTCCCAGCGTGTCAATGATGGACTCCGGAACCAAGTGGCGGTGCGTACGGTGCAAGAGGTGGTCTCGGGCGAGAGAGACCAGTTAATGCAGGCCATTACCGCCCAGCTCAACGAGGTAGCAAGTCAGGAGCTGGGGGTAGAGGTCATCGACGTGAGGGTAAAGAAGATCGACCTACCGCCCGATGTATCGGAATCGGTTTATCGCCGCATGAATGCAGAGCGTGAAAAAGAAGCACGCGAGCTCCGCTCAGAGGGTAAAGAGCTGGCCGAAGGTATTCGCGCCGCGGCGGATAGAGAAGTCACGGTGATCGAGGCTAATGCTTTCCGTGATGCGGAGATTATTCGCGGTAATGGCGATGCCGAAGCCACGCGGATCTACGCCGATGCCTTTAACCAGGATCCAGAGTTTTACTCCTTCGTCCGGAGCCTTCAGGCTTACAGGGAGACCTTCAGTGCGGGTAGCGACGTGATGTTGTTGCAGCCCGACAGTCACTTCTTCCAGTATCTGCGTGACCCCAAGGCCAGTAAATAGGTGTCAATACCACAGAGGGGGCTAAACGGGCCCCCATCCTAGGGACTTGCATGTGTTATTCTCTCGCCGAGCGCGTTCGGCGACGAATACCCTGACGGAATCACGATGACCACTGAAAATAGCTGGCTGTTGCCTGAGGGTATTGATGAGCTCCTGCCCGAGCAGGCGGGCCTGCTGGAGTCACTCCGGCGTAACCTGCTCGATCAGTGCGCGACTTGGGGCTATCGTTACGTTATCCCACCGCTGGTGGAATTCACTGACTCATTGTTGGTGGGTCTTGGCGCTGACCTTGATTTGGTGACCTGTAAATTTACCGACCAGATGAGCGGACGTATGCTCGGGGTACGCGCTGATATTACGCCTCAAGCCGCGCGGATTGATGCCCACAGTTTGGGTGACGAGGGCACTACGCGGCTCTGCTACGCGGGCTCGACCCTGCAGGCCGTCCCTCAGGCCATCGGGGTCGGCCGTTCGCCTATCCAATTAGGCGCCGAGCTTTTTGGCAGCGCTTCGATTGACGCCGACGCCGAAGTCATCACACTACTGCTGTCCCTGCTTGAGAGCGCCGGGGTTGAGGCGGCGATCACCCTTGATATTGGCCACATCGGTATATACGACGCCTTGTTTTCCGAGACAACCTTAGCGCCCGATGTCGAGCGCCAGGTGTTTGACGCGCTGCAACGAAAATCCGCGCCCGATATCGCGCGCTTGGTAGAGGGTCTGGCGCCAGAGGTGGCAACCAAGCTGCAACAGCTCGCTGCGCTCCATGGGTCGCCTGAGGTGCTGGATCGCGCGCGTACCATTTTTGCGGATGAGGCGGTAGTGCAGAGCGCACTGGATGACCTTGAAAAAGTAATGAATACCGTGCGGAGTCGTTTTCCCGGTGTGAGTCTCTATGTCGACCTCACCGAACTGCGTGGGTTTCGCTATCACACGGGTCTGGTGTTCGCCGTGTACCTCGAAGGTCGTGGCTCGGCGGTTGCAAAAGGGGGGCGATACGACAATATCGGAGCGGTATTTGGTCGTGATCGTCCGGCAACCGGTTTTGCGATCGACCTCAAGGCCCTGGTGGAGGACTCTACGCAAGCACAGCCCGATGAGGTACCGATTGTCGCCCCTCGGGGTGATGACCCCGGATTGCTGGCAGCGATCTCGGCGTTGCGAGCTTCAGGCCGCACGGTCGCCGTCGACCTCGGTGAAGGCATTGAGATGGTTGCTTCACAGCGACTGGTATTGCAAGAGGGTGAATGGGTGGTCGAGGAGTCTTCATGAGCCACAACGTGGTGGTGTTGGGCACGCAGTGGGGTGACGAGGGCAAAGGAAAGATCGTCGATCTGCTGACCGAGCAGGCCGATGCCGTTGTGCGCTTTCAGGGCGGACACAATGCAGGGCACACGCTGGTGATCAACGGAGAAAAAACCGTCCTGCATCTGATTCCTTCCGGCGTGCTGCGATCGGGGGTGCAGTGCCTGATTGGTAATGGTGTGGTGCTCTCACCAGAGGCGCTCCTGAAGGAGATTGATGCCCTAGAGGCCAACGGTGTCCCGGTGCGCGATCGCTTAAAGGTGTCCGCGGCTTGCCCACTGATTCTTCCGTATCACGTTGCGTTGGATCAGGCGCGGGAGGCCCGTCGCGGCGAAAAGAAGATTGGTACCACCGGGCGAGGCATTGGCCCTTGTTACGAGGATAAAGCAGCAAGGCGGGCATTACGGCTTGGGGATTTGCGGGATCCAGAGCGCTTTCGGGTTTCACTCGAGGAGGTGTTGGACTATCACAACCATGTGCTTGAGCATTATTACGGCGTAGAGACCCTCGCTGTCTCTGCGGTGCTGGATGATGCGCTGTCTTACGCGGAACGGTTATTACCCATGATGGCAGACGTGACGTCGCTGCTACATGAGCATCGAAAGACCAATGCGCGCCTACTATTTGAGGGGGCGCAGGGCTCGTTGCTGGACATCGATCATGGCACTTATCCCTACGTCACCAGCTCAAACACGACGGCGGGTGGCACTGCTACCGGCTCGGGTTTTGGGCCGCTGTATTTAGATTATGTGCTCGGTATTACCAAAGCCTATACCACCCGAGTCGGCTCGGGCCCTTTTCCGACTGAGCTTTTTGACGAGGTTGGTCAGCGTTTGGCCGAACGAGGCCATGAGTTTGGTGCGACCACCGGAAGGCCGCGCCGCTGCGGCTGGTTTGATGCGGTCGCGTTGCGCACGGCGGTTAATATCAATTCGATTTCGGGTCTGTGCCTGACCAAGCTTGATGTGCTCGATGGCCTTGAGGAAATCGCTATCTGTGTGGGTTATACCGATGCCAATGGTGATGCGGTCGGGAATCCCATCGATGCGGTGGACTACGAGGATATCACGCCCGTCTATGAGACCGTGCCGGGCTGGAGCGAATCTACCGTTGGTCTAAAGAGCGAAGACGCATTGCCTGACAACGCCAGAGCGTACATCGCGCGTATCGAGGCCTTGGTGGGGGCGCCCATAGACATTATCTCTACAGGCCCGGATCGCGAGGAAACCATCGTTTTGCGGCACCCTTTTGCTGCCTAGATCATGATGTTGACCCTTAACAAGATTCTCTCTCTGCTCATTTACCCGCTGTCTCTCTGTTTGATCTGCTTGGTATTAGCCATCGCATTGCGTGCGAGGGGCGCCACTATCAAAGCCAATACGCTGACATTTTTGGCAACGATTTGGCTCTATTTTTGTTCAACCGAATGGGGCGCAACCGTTTTTCTGTCACCACTGGAGAGCGCCTATCCGGCTTTTGCTAACGAGGAACTCCCCAAGGCGCAGGCGATTCTGGTGCTGGGAGGGGGTACCTCTGGAGAAACGCAGTTCGGTCAGGGTGGGGATCTGAACCAGGCGGCGGATCGCTTATGGTTGGGGGCGGCGCTGCATCGGGCGGGAAAGGCACCACTTATCGTTCTTTCTGGCGGATCCGTTTTGCAAGAGGCGGTGCCCGAATCCCGACTGATGGCACAGAAACTTAGAGCACTCGGCATTCCCGATACCGCGTTGTTGTTGGAGTCGGAGAGCCGAACGACCCGTGAAAACGCGCAGTATTCTTGGGCGCTGCTGCAGGAGCTGGGCATTAGCCACATTTTGTTGGTAACCAGCGCAAGCCATATGCGCCGCGCCGCCGCGGTTTTTGGCGCACAGGGTTTTGTGGTGACCTCAGTAGCGACCGACCACCAGATGCCGCTGCGCGTGGGCCCGGTGCCCGGCTGGCTACCTACGCTTGATCGTCTGGCGCGATCGACGCAGGCGATCCATGAATGGGTGGGCTACTGGGTCTATGGCCAGCTGGGATATTTTGAACCTGCAGAGACCACGGTCGAAGCTTGAGCACTCACTCAACCTGAGCCTCTGCGGATTGAGGTATCCTAAATAGAGGCGCTATAAATACAGCGTCTTCAAGTCACTGTAATTCTGCCCGGTCCAGCGGCGAAACGCGCGATAGAAGCTGTTCACCTCGGCGTAACCCAGGTCCCAGGCAACCGATTTACCCGGTAACCAGCGTTTATCCAGAAGTACTCTGCACCGATATTGGCGCACATGATCCAGAATGTGCTGATAATTAGTACGATCGGCCCGCAGTCGTCGGCGCAGTGTGGTGGGGCTGACATGCAGGTGATCCGCGACTTCTTCAGAGCGCAGACGGGAGAGATCGCCGCGCAGCAGTAGATCGATAACGCAGAGCGACGTGCGCGACAAATCGTGAGGTGCCCGCCCGGTAACGCGAATGCAGAGTTCAGCCGGCACGTTGGGTGGCGCTGGGGCCAAGTCTCTGCCAAAGGCGCACTGTTGATTGCTATTCCGTGCCACCCCAGCTTTGGGCGACCTTTGCAGATAGATAGGGTGTTGCTCTCGGTGGGTGGCGTCGGTGCTTCTTAAATCTTTCATAGGTAAATCCCTTTACGATCTCGTATTCCCCTAGTGGGTCCGAAAGAGACAATCCTTGTCTCGGTCGATCAGACTAACTCAATCACTTTTGAAGGCCAGTAAAAAGATCGCAAAGGATGTCATTCGGTGTCGACAGGATTACTCGATTATTAGCGCGCCGAGAACATTGCAGCCGGCAGCTCGTTATGAGAGGGAGCCCATTGTCGACAGTGTGGCCCTTTTCGGGCAGTAGAGGGGGTGTCGAGGCATCCCGAGCATGGTGAGTCCGAGGCAGCACGGATTTTTTAGCATTTGATTTACCCTCATAGCTCTGTTCATGAGAAGACCGCCATTGCCCCATGCGGCAACAATGGTTTCGGTTTCTGCCGCGGCCCGGTGCAGCCAGAGGTCGGTTCTGGGGCCAACTGGGTCAGCTGCCTGTTTTAGTGCGCGGGGGTCGGTGGCACGCAAGGAAAAGAGATTGACCAGCAGTAATGATCCGTAACCCCAGTCACGCGCAAAGGAGAGGCATCTCCTCAGAGTGGGGTCATCTTCCGTTGCGTCCGCCGTGGAGGGATTCAGGCCGATAAACACACAGTGTGCCAGGGCGGGATCCCAAATCCTGCGGAGCCAGTAGCGATAGCGACCGCAGCGGGAAACCCCTGCGCTACGCAATCTGTACTCAGGAAGTCGCATGGGTCAGCTCATGGTTGAGCAAATGATCGTGTAGCCTACCAGCTAAGTGACTCCGGAGAGAGTTGGCGATTTTAGGCACGATCAATAAAGGGGTGCGTAATAGGTCAGGGCGTGTGCTATCGTAAGTAGGCAGTAGAGGAGTTCAGAGCAACATTAGAGCGCTTCATTTCCTCTCGGTGGCAGCTCGACGCGGTTTGTGAGTTGTTTGCCGAGATTGCGGCGGGATCACTGGCTTATCGCACGGAAACGGTTCGCGACCTGCTGGGACGGGCACCGACCACTATCGAATCATTTACACAGCGATTCTAGGTAGTCTTCCGCGGAGAACCCGGGTGAGAGATGCAGCGTTCGTCAGGTCAGTGCCAGCCGGTGACGCGGACACTCGCGTCGCAGAGGGCGGCGGCGTTTCTTGGGTAACTTGACGAGGAGAAAAGCATGCCACCCATGACAGTCCTGGGCTGGTTTCATACCGTAATGGGTATTTTGGCCATTGGCACCGCGGTTTTCACCCTCCGTCGCTATCACTGTATCAGTCTCGCCAGCTTTCCCGGGCGAATCTACTTGCTGATTACTGTGGTCGTAGCGGGTACAGCCCTTATGATCTTCAATCAGGGCGGTTTTGGCGTGGGTCATGTGCTGGCGATCATGACCTTGGTTGCCGTTGCGATCGGCGCACTGTTAGAGCGGCATCCTCTGCTGGGAGGCTATTCGATTTATCTGCAAACGGCTGCGTATTCCGCCACCGTCCTATTTCACATGGTGCCCGCCGTCGCCGATTTTTTAAGACGGCTTCCCGTGGGTGACCCTTTTGTACAATCACTGGACGCGCCTCTCGTGCGCGCATTCCATCTGGCTTTCTTGGCATTGTTTGTTCTGGGTGTTCTCTGGCAGTGGCGTGCGCTTAGGCAGGAAGACTTCGCTGAGGGGGGTGATAGCTAGTGTTGTTCATTGCCATAGTTCTCGTGTTTGTGGTGGTCACGGTGACCTGTATGATTATGATCAACCGTTGGATGGTGTCGGGGCGGCCTCGGGATGATGAGCAACGTGAGGAGTAGCAATGCGCGGGGCGAAGTTCCGCGAGGTATTCGCGCCTGACTGTCGCCCCGCAAGGCGTGCTTAAAGGTTTCACATGAGAACGTTTGCAGCAGTTTTACTGGGAGTAAGTACTTACATCGGCTGTATGATGACTGGCTGGTTCAATGGCGTATTCGCCGCCTTTATGGCCACCATTGTCTTCGTATTTGTCAACGTGTTCAAAGGCTTCAAAAAGAAAAAGCCGGGCTCAGATCCGAACGCCCCAGACGCCTGATTTCCCTCCCCGTAAATGATGTAGGTGTCGCCTGCGCGGCCTTTAGTGCCATGGTGGGGGAAACTATCCCTCAGTGGATGAGTGTTCCCGTGGGGTGGTGCATTGCGGTGGCGTCTGATCTGCACTGAGTCTCGGGGCATGACCCTTTAAAACTCTGGCCTTTGCCGCTCAGATACTCCTCGTAAACTTCGAGCAAATGCATGGCGTGGCTCAGCAGCCGCTTGGAGCCTTCGTGCCCCGTTTCTGCGCCGCTGCAAGCGGTTGACAGGAGTTGTTGATTGATCAAGAACGCGAAGAAAGTGTCTGGCAGGTCCGGATATTGTTCCGCAAACTGGCGCACCAGTGAGACAGCGGCGGAGCCTACCTCTTCGCTAATACGGAGCACTTCCTGATCGCTGATGGTTTGTTCTTTGCGGGCGCGATATTTATTAAAGCAGATGACGCGTTCAGCCATGATCCGGCGCTCCTTTTTACGTTGCTGTTGCAAAAGGATCATCGGACGATTTGGTCCGCCGCTTTAGTCGCATCTCTTTTGGGTAGGGGGTTGGCCATCGCTTGGGCCCGCCTTGGTGCGGTGCTGCCTGAAAGACCTCTACTGTGACCTTTCAGGCCATTCTCAATCGTGGTCGGGGAGCAGCCAGAACTTGAATCGACTCTGGATTCGGAGGTTGGCCAGATAGATGGCGGTAGTGGCGCGTGCGCGCTCCCACGCGCCGTTTCTGCTTTGGATAAAGCGCCGATTGGTTTGTAGCAGTGACGCCTCGATACGATCCAGATCAGATTGCATCGCCCTGAGAGACTGCCTTGACTCTGACACAGGAATAGATTCAGCCAGCATTTCACACTACCTTATATGGGTGCGGCCCACCCCTGTGGGCACAACATATTGTTCTTACGGCGAGGGTACGCCTGATCGGGGCGTCGATTAAAGTGGAAATATCACCACTTGGGAGATGTAACCCCTCGGCCACTCAGTAGGCTTTAAGGCAGTGCTGAATAGGTACTAAAGCGGTATGTTGATCGCGAGGGGCGCGATTAGCGCACCCCCGACCAGGGCGAATAGCACCAAGGCCACCTGTGGGTTAGCAAACAAGTGGGATGAAGCCAGTGTGGCGGTTTCGGTAGAAGCTGGCTTGAAGGTGCAAATATCGACTATCGCCGCCTCCAAAGCAGCCCGTTCCTCGCGTGATAACAGTGGGCTATGAGCCTGTCTATCCATGACATGTCCTCCGATTCCGGATAATCGTAGCAATATGCAAATATAATTGCAATACGCAAATATTGCTCATTTCCAGCCAAATTTAGGCGGCACCTTGTTCCTGTACGATTCCGTCACGGAATCATAAAATTCCGTCGGATTGCCGCGCTTGCGGGTCGCGTGAGTCCGCTCAGTCCAGCATCAATGCGCGCGACTGCGAGACCCCAATGCTACTAGGCTCTCATGTGTCATTTGCCAGGCAAATGAATCGCACTGCCAATGTTTAAGGGCAATTGTGAAGGGTAACGCAAGCCCTACGTCAAGGTCGGGAGAGTTCATCCGATATTTCTGCATGTATCTTGAGATAGGGTTAAAGCGATGTCGGAACAGGGCAAAAAAGAACGAACCGGAACAATGAGTGTGGTTTCCGCCCAGCCCGGGAAGATCCGAGAGGGTAACCTTGTCTATCTCAATGCCACCGCCAAACTGGTGTGCCAGCTTGACGCGTCTAGGCGACAGCTCGATCGCCTTGAGGCCCATGCAGACCGAATGTTAAGAAGCGTTGGCGCCGCCTGACGGGCCCGGATATTTATGCCGAGCGCTGATTCTCCCGGCGATGTTGGGCTGGCATTTTGAATGAGCAATTTCGGATGACCGAGGCACGAGAAAGTGAGGTTCGGGCGCGCGCTTATTGTTGCAATACCAAAACCACCCGCTGTCGGCGCGGAGTCCTTCAGCAGGTGTGGCGATAGATCTCTGACTCAGTGTCGTCTGTGGATATCGTCGGCCACTTTCGGCTGAAGGCACGCTGTAGCAGCTCTCCGCCACTCATAGTTTCAACCTCGCCGGGTTGCGCGGCGGCATAATCCAGGAGCACTTTTTTCAGCGTGCCCAGCGGCGTGTTTTTGGGTATGCAGGCTTTTCTTCGGACCGTATCGATATCGGCATCGGCCCAGCTGCCCAAGTATCCAGCACACCAGCCACTCTCGTAGGTTGCCTCGTTGTTGCAGTTGGCCACCAAGCCTTTGGCGCTGTAGTAGCTTGCGCTCGCTGAGTGGCTGGCCATCGCGAGCATGAGCGAGGTGATGATAAGAAAAGTCGCTGATTTCATGATCATTTCCACTGCAGGTTAAGCGTGAATGTCACGCGATTGGGGTCGCCTTTCATTTGAAACATTACCACTTAGTTTGGTCTCGCGCGGAAGTTTTTCATGGGAGCACTTTTTACTCAGCCGCTCCTATTCCCAGTCACCTTGTCGCGGCTATGTTGGCGGTGTTAATCGGCGCTGGTCAGTTGCTGAGTGAGAAAGGTACGCCGAGGCATCGTATTTTAGGTCGGGTGTGGGTCGGCCTCATGGTTTATGTGGCGGGCTCGTCCTTCTTCATTAGTGAGCTGAAAATGTGGGGCGCGCTGAACCCCATTTATTTACTGAGCGCCTGGACACTGATCTTGCTAGTTATCGCTGTGTACGATGGGAAATGGAGCAACGCTCGGCAGCATCGACTTTGGATGTTGTCTCTGTACGCGTTTTCACCCATGGTCACTGGTGTCTTCACGTTATGGCCAGGTCGCCTGCTGCATCAGATTATTTTGCCGCGAAGCAGCACGTTGGGTCTCCTGGTTTCAGCGAACTCCTCAGCCGTATAAGCCTGCATAGATATTGAGGTGCTCCAGCAAAGCACGCCCCATCTTAGGGCGCGGGCGCGATGGCGGGTTTTTGGCATACGTTAAGGAGGAGAATTGGTGATCAAACGCAGTTGTTTTTGCAAAGCGGTCCAGTACCAGTTAATTACCGAGTCGCAGATGCAGGGGCTTTGTTATTGCACTGACTGTCAGACCGTTGGCGGTAGCTCTCATTGGGCGTCTTATGCTGTTGCGCCGTCGGACTTCCATTTATTGCACGGGAAATTGACCGAATTCGCTTACGACTCAGGTTCGGGGCGAGCGTTGGTCAGATGTTTCGGTGATCAATGTGAGACGCAAATCAAAGTGGTATCGGCGGCTCTGGGTGTGGCGTCGGTAAATGCCATGACGTTCTCTGAACCCTCGGTATTTTCACCCGAATTGACCTATTTCAGTGCCAGCGCGCCTCGCTGGTGCCAAGTCGAGACACGGCTGCCGAAATTTGAGGAGATGGTTGAGTCGGCGCCCCAGTAAACACGGTGCTGGGTCATATCGAGGTGGCATCAAAGAGCGGTTTTTTCATCGCCAGACGCGCGCTCGCGACGGCGTGTTTCAAATACAATAAGGGTCTCAACGCAAAGGGGCTAGATGATGGCGATAACAATTAATGGTCAACCAACCGACCTCAGTGGCATTGATGCTGATACTCCCCTACTGTGGGCATTGCGCGACCATCTAGGGTTAGTCGGCACGAAGTATGGTTGCGGTATCGCGCAATGTGGAGCCTGCACGGTTTGGCTGGATGGCGTGCCCGCTCGCTCATGTCAGCTGCCGGTGGGAACCCTGAGCGACGCCAGGATCACGACCATAGAGGGGTTGGCGACGGACGGCTTACATCAGGTGCAACAAGCCTGGATTGATCAGGACGTGGCGCAGTGTGGATATTGTCAGGCTGGACAGATCATGGCCGCGGCCGCCCTGCTGGCAAAGCATCCTGACCCTTCTGATGAGGAAATTAACGCCGCTATGGCGGGCAATATTTGTCGTTGCGGGACATACGTGCGCATCAGAAAAGCCATTAAAAGCGCCTCCTCTGCATTACAGAGCGGCGTTAGATTTTTTGATCCCGGCGAATCCGAATTAGCTGTCGACCCTGTCGATTCAGGGGAGATGAGATCATGAGCGTCAACGAGAGCAAGGCCCGCCTAAACAGACGACAATTCCTCCAGTTTTCAGGGCTAGGACTGGCCCTGACCGCCAGTGGTCAGGTGGTGCATGTGGCAGCCGAGGATCATTCTGGCACCTCGCGGTTGAGCGCCTACATCACGGTGGGACACGACGGCGTGATCACCATCGGCGCACCCAACCCCGAGGTGGGTCAGGGAGTCAATACGTCGCTGCCCATGATTATTGCCGAAGAGATGGATGCTGCGTGGAGTGATGTCCAGGTCGTGAGCACTCCGGTTGATGCTGCGCATTTTGGCGCCCAATTTGCAGGAGGCTCTTTATCTATACCCATGCGCTGGGACGAGCTGCGCCGGGTAGGCGCAACCGCCAGAGCGATGCTGCTTCGGGCGGCCTCGGTAGAAATGGAAGTACCGGCGGCAGAATTGAGTACGCGAGACTCTCGAGTCACGCACGAGGCGTCGGGCCGGAGTCTTACCTACGCCGAGCTGGCTCTGGGGGCCTCACAGTTGCCTCTCCCCGATACAGATGACTTGGTAATGAAGCAGGCTGAACAGTATCGATTACTCGGCACGCGCATTACCAATGCATCGGCGGCCGCCATCGCGCAGGGAAAGCCACTTTTCGTCATCGACGTGCAAGTTCCCGATATGGTGTACGCCAGCTATGTAAAGTGCCCTCACATCGGAGGACGGCCGGTCTCTGCGAACCTCGATGAAATCAAGGCACAACGAGGTGTGATTGATGCCTTCATCTTCGAGGGCGAAGCGGGTCCTTACCAATTTGATATCAGGAACTCCACGCAGGTGTCGCCGGGTGTGGCCATTGTGGCCCGTGACACCTGGGCGGCAATGCGGGCTCGGAAGCTGCTCAAGGTGCAGTGGGATACCCAGCCAGCCTCCTCGGACGATAGCGAGCAGATTGCCTTAGCGGCCAAGGTGGCAGCGGGTCAACGCGCGCAGGCCAAGACCATTAGCTCAGCCGGTGATATCAACCAGGCACTGCACGATGCTAAGACGCGATCACAGGCTTTTTATAGTGCGGATTTTGTCTCTCACGCCCAGTTGGAACCGCAGAGCTGTGTAGCGTGGGTGACGGAGCAATCAGCGGAAGTCTGGACATCCAGCCAAACTCCCTCTGCGGTCGATCAGTTGTTACCGGGTTTACTCTCGCTTCCCCCAGAGACTGTGACTGTGCATTCCGTTCGCGGTGGAGGTGGTTTTGGACGCCGCTTGTCTAATGAATACGTCTATGAGGCAGCGCTCATCTCTCAGCGTCTAGGGTTACCGGTGAAAGTGCAGTGGTCACGGGAAGATGACATGGCGTTCGATTACTTTCGCTCGGCACTCTATTTGGATCTGGAGGCGGGGCTGTCGGACGACGGCCGGGTATCAGCATGGAAACTTCATGTCATTGCGGGGTCTACCGACCAAGAGACAGCTAACTACGGTGGAACTTATCGTGAGCGTGACTTTCCAGAACGCCGGGTGCCGCACTATGACATTGCGACCACGTTGATCGCGTCGCAAACACCAACAGGGGCCTGGCGCGCACCGTTCTCCAATATTTACGCGTTTGCCGAGCAGTCGTTTCTGTGCGAGCTGGCTGTTGCTGCAGATCGGGACTACCGCGAATTCTTGCTCGATTTATTGGGAGATGACGAGTGGTTTAAAGATGGGGACCGGAATGTGTTGAATACTGCCCGGGCCAAGGGGGTTGTGAATGCCGCCTGTGCAGCAGCTGGGTGGGGTCGTGTGCTACCCCAGGGGCGGGGTCTGGGGCTCGCTTTTTTCTTTAGTCATGCAGGCCATGTTGCTGAGGTGGCTGAGGTGAGTGTCGACAAAGACAAGAAAATAACAGTCCACGATGTCTGGGTGGCCGCAGACGTGGGTCAGGTGATCAACCTAAGCGGTGTTGAAAATCAGATTGAGGGCTCGGTGGTTGATGGGTTAAGCGCCCTGGCTAATCAACGCATTACGATCCGAAATGGGCGCATTCAAGAAACCAATTTCGACACCTACCCGCTCCTGAGAATGCCGAAGGCACCCAGAGTACACGTACAGATGATGGCGTCGGGGTATGCGCCAACCGGTGCCGGAGAGCCGGCGTTGCCACCCTTGGCGCCAGCGGTGGGTAATGCCGTATTTGCGGCCTATGGTGAGCGGGTTCGGGAACTGCCATTTAGCAAGGCGGGATTCAGTGTGTAAGACCCGATACAAAACCCGCTAAACCAAGGTGCGACATTAACCGTGGGGCGCACTCAGGGAGAACAGAGAATGAGCGGACCCTTACCCAGCATGTTGCTATTTTTCTTACTGCTACCCGGTCTTTCGTGGGCGGCAGATAGACCCAATATCCTGCTCATCGTGACCGACAATCAGAGCGAGCAACTGTTGGGGGCTTATGGCAATACAGACGTCCTGACACCCAACATCGACACGCTCGCCCGCGATGGCATGAAGTTCGATCGGTTTTATGCGACCAGCGGGGTGTGCTCGCCAACAAGAGCGTCGCTCATGACGGGTCTTATGCCGTCACAGCACGGGGTACATAATGGCTTGCCTTCTGTCTTTGATATTCCCGATTGGTCTGCGGTGGCTGAGTTTCGCAGTTTGCCGCAAACACTGGCTGAGGCGGGTTATGCGACTGGACTCATCGGCAAGTATCACCTTGGCGCGCCGTCCAAGGCGCAGATTGGTTTTCAACATTGGGTGACCTTTCCCACCGGGCACACAACCTCGTTCCACGAAGTGGAGATCATCGACAACGGCAGTCGCTACAGGCTTCAGGATGAACACCTGACCGATTTTTGGTCCAGACAGGCGGTGGATTACATCGCGCGGCAATCCGCTGAGCGGCCGTTTTTCCTTTATCTCGCCTACAACGGACCCTATAACCTGCCACCTCTGGTGAATCGTGAGCCCCGTAATCGTCACGCGGCTTACTACGCTGAAAATGTGCCGACGTTCCCGCAGGAGCCGGTTCACCCCTTTCTGCGCAACGCGGCAATCGAGGAGTCCAGCGTAGAAGACGTGCAGCGAGAGCAAAAGGAAAACCGGGAGTGGGGCGTGGATGATGCCGAGTCCACGGGTGCCGAAGGGGCAAGGCCAGAGCTGTCTTATGGCTGGCAGACGATCGATGCTCTGAACAATAAAACGGCCATGATTAATCTGGCTTCGGAAATGACCATGATCGACGACGGAGTTGGGCGGGTACTAGCAGCGTTGCAAGAGCGGGAGTTGGCGGATAACACCATTGTCGTATTTACCTCTGATCAGAGTAGCGCCTATGGGCAACATGGTCTCTGGGGAAATAGCTCATGGGCACGACCTCATCCCGTGTACAAGGAGCACATGCAGGTGCCCCTGATTCTGCGTTACCCCGGAAGGGTTCGAGCCGGAACCGCGACCAAGCGCGTAGTGAGCCAAGTTGACGTCTTCCCGACACTGCTCGCCTTGACCGGTTTAAATAAAACGATCGATAACAGTGTGGGGCGAGATTTCACGCCTTTGCTTACGCAGCAATCACCGCCGTGGAGCGACAAAGCCTATTTTGAGTACATCACGGTGCGAGCGGTCATAGATGGCGACTGGAAATACGTCAAGCGCCTGTTCGGCGAGCCATCAGAACTTTACCACTTGGCTCAAGACCCTAATGAGACCTTGAACTTGATCAACGACCCCGAGCATCGCGATGTGATGAGTCGCCTTGATAAGGACCTAGATGCCTTCTTTGACAGGCATGCTTCACCTAAATTTGATACCTGGCGGGGCGGCACAGGAAAAGCCATATTGATGTATAGCAATCGGAATGAGCGTTTCGCCGACGCCGACCCTGATTGGCGCGAGCCGTTCATAGAGCAACTGCCCGCATTCTCTGACAGGCAGTAGGGCAGACTTTGCAATCTTGCCGAGCGATCTAAGGAAAGAAGGCAGAATGGTGCCCAGGACAGGGTGATCCGGGATTTCGAGCCGCACTGCGGCGAGCCTGATCACGCAAGCGCCCCTGGCGCGCAGCTGAAATAGTCCTCTTTTCGAACCGAAGCTCGATCTGCTATCCGCAGAGCCGGTTGCCTGAACGAGAAAGGATGGTGCCCAGGAGAGGACTTGAACCTCCACGCCCTTGCGAGCACTAGCACCTGAAGCTAGCGTGTCTACCAATTTCACCACCTGGGCAGCGTGAAAAGCTCTGATTACTCAGAGGGCGCGCAGACTACTGCCTCCCCCGAGCTCTGTCAATTTCAGGTGGTGATATTGGGGCTCTG
>Ga0181596_10000717_pt1 | contig 34235 bp, 37 predicted proteins | sample 041ome_6_FD_148655 | JGI IMG/M metagenome (GOLD analysis project Ga0181596, IMG submission 148655) | Coastal salt marsh microbial communities from the Groves Creek Marsh, Skidaway Island, Georgia - 041402US metaG (spades assembly) | ecosystem: Environmental > Aquatic > Marine > Intertidal zone... | reverse complement strand
TCACACGGCCGTCGGCTAAAAATGAAGTAGATCGCCGGAAGCATCCCGCGTTCATCGAGAGCATCAACCACCTCAAGCCTTGTCGGCGTTGCGAGTTTTCGTGTGCCTCCTGAGCCACCTCGCTGACGCTTACCGGACCACCGGTGCCGGGCCCCTGATTCGTCAAGCCGAATCGCGTCACGATTCACGGCACCGCCAACGAACGTTGGCAAAAAATGCAGACGATCGTTCGTTTTGTCGAACACCATGTAGTGGTTCTCGAGCGGAACAGGACGAGTGGTTTCAGTAACGACAGCAGTTCGGTAACGGACCTCTGTCATCCATTCAGCGAGTTGTGGCGCGTTACTCACAGTCGCAGAAAGACAGACGAGCCGGATCGAAGTATCGAGATGGATGATGATCTCTTCCCAAACTGGCCCTCGATATGCATCCTGAAGAAAATGCACTTCATCGAGAATGACGTAGTCAACCTCGTCAAGCGCCGATGAACCTGCGTACATCATGTTGCGCAGCACTTCGGTGGTCATCACAACAATCGAGGCATCAGCATTAATTGCTACGTCCCCGGTAAGTAGCCCAACTCGCTCCTCTCCGAAGAGGTCAACGAGATCATGAAATTTCTGATTGGAAAGTGCTTTGAGCGGTGTTGTGTAGAAGCTTCGTCGCCCTCGCTGAAGCGTTGCCGCAAGGGCGTATTCCGCCACAACCGTCTTTCCGCTACCCGTAGGAGCAGCTACGACGACGTCATCACCGCGAGCAATGGCGTCACAGGCTTCGCGTTGAAACCGGTCGAGAGGAAATGCGAGTTGCTGCGCGAACCAACCATGAACATCACCGCTTGTCGACGATGACACCTCAGTCAATGGGCTCCCCTGCCGAACGTCGCCTGCGGGTGAGCAGTGATCCCACACCGATTGCCGCAAAATACAAAACGATCATCGGTACTGAGAGACTGGCAAGCGAGACAGGGTCTCCAGATGGGGTGATCGCTGCGGCGATGAAGACCACACCAACAATTGCATACCGCCAAACGCTAAGGAGGGCCTTCGGCGTCAACACACCGATGAGTTGCAGAAACACGAGCAACACTGGCACCGTAAAACCAATCCCGAATGCGATCACCATCAGCGTGACCAGCCTGATGTAGGAACTCACTCGGAAGACCTGGTCGACGCCATCTCCTGACCATTCGATGAGAAATTCGATGGCTCGACCGAGGGTAGAGAACGCAAGTAGTCCTCCGGAGGCGAATAGCGCTAGAGCACTCACGATGAAGCTGACGGCATAGCGGCGTTCGTTCTTGTGCATCGCCGGAACGATGAATTTCCAAATCTGCCAAAGAATGACGGGCAAGCCAAGGATGATGCCACCGTAAGTGGCAATTCTCATTCGGGTCGTGAAACCCTCCACCGGATCCATGGTGAACAAGCTCACCGAGTCAAGAGCCGAGTCATACGAAAGACCGCAGAACCCGGGCTGCCGGCGGCGACACAGTTCGAGATATGGCTCGGTCAAGAACCGCAACACCGAGTTGTACGCGAACAGAACCACAACGGCTCCCGCTGCTACTGCGAGAGCCGAGCGAATAATCCGTGACCGCAATTCCGCGAGGTGCTCCATGAGGCCCATCGTTCCGTCGGAAGGAACGGCCCGTTTTGTACGGCGCCACAACTTCATGTTGACGCTGTGCCTTGCTCATCGGCTGATGGTTCCTCTGAAGTAGCGGTGTCTTCAACGCCATCATGCGCAGATTGCTCAGTGCTGTTCATCACGTCGGATTGATTGTCAGGCATACCAGAGGCAATTGCGTCGTTTATTGAGGCCTTCATGTCGTTCACGGGCTCCGAAACAGCGTCACGAAGGTCATTCAAGGGCTCTTTGACCGCAGACTGAAACTCTCTGTTAAACCCATCACCTAACTGGCGGATTTGTGCGTACATACGGCCAACCCATCGAGCCGCCTCCGGCAACTTCTCTGGACCCAACACAACCAATGCCAATAGCGCAATGATGATGAGTTCTCCACCCTGCAGGTTGAACACCTCATGAAGTCTACGAGCATGAAAGCATGGCAGTAGTGGAGCAACAACAACTTCCATCTTTGAACGGATCCTCGATTTTGTTTGCTCATCGAGGGGCTCGTGCTCACGCGCCCGAAAACACAATGGAGGCGTTTCATCTCGCCATCCGGCTAGGTGCAACTGGCCTCGAAAGCGACGTATGGGTCACCAACGACAACGTTGCGGTTCTCGACCATGACGGAAAAGCCCAAGTCGGCAGACTGCGCTCGAGAGCGATCCGTGACGTCGCATTTGAGCAGCTGCCTGCCCACATTCCGAAACTCATCGATGTACTCGAGTTACTCATGGTGTACCCACATCTTCAATTGTCACTTGACATCAAAGATGACAATGCGTTCAGCCATACGCTTCACACCATTGAGGACACAAACGCCAGCCTCGCTTCACGCGTCTGGCTGTGTCACCCGAACCAAACCCTGCTGCAACTCCAGCGACGCTCATTTCCTGAGGCTCGACTGGTGAACTCGGTGCGACTTAATTCGATTCGAGAAGGGGTCGAAGTTCGCTGTGCCTCACTCGCGAACGACGGTATCGATGCCCTGAACATGCGTTTCGATGATTGGAATGGCGGCCTCGTCACACTTGCGCATCGATTCTCTCGGTTCGCATTTGGCTGGAATCTGCAACAGCCACATGAGATTCGTACCGGGCTTCGAATGGGACTCGACGGAATCTTCAGCGACTACGTCGACCGTATGGTCGATGCAGCAACCGAACGCTCCCTATAGCCACTGCCAGTTCGACCGCGGCCAAAAGACGACAAAAGCTCGGCCGACAATGTCATCGAGCAGAATTGGTCCTAGCGCTCGACTGTCCTGGGAACCAGCGCGGTTGTCGCCCATCACGAAGACCGTTTCTTCCGGAACGATGAGCGGACCGAAATCGCCCCCACAGTTACCTGGGGTCACAACTGTCGGATCGAGATACGGCTCAATGAGCAACTGGCCATCGATGCGAACCTCACAACTGCGCATTTCTACCTCTTCACCACCGATAGCGATGACGCGTTTGATGAGATCGCGCTCATTCGTACCGCGAATCTCGTGAAGTACAACAACATCTCCCCGATTCGGGTCGTGAAGGCGATATGAAACTTTGTTAACAAAGACCCGGTCGCCGGTCTCCAGAGTTGAGTACATCGATGAACCCTCAACAACAAAATGGGCTAGCAGGAAGGTTCTTACGCCGAGAGCGACGACGAGCGCAATGACAACGACCAAGGCCCAATCGAAGAAGGCCTTTGCTCCCCTACCTAGGGCAGCCAGGCCGGTATTCATCGAGCGACTGTCATCGCTGTCCTCGGCGTTCACCGAATGGTCTTCGTGCAGAATCTCGCTCATAGACGTGCCTAACCGTACCTTCTGCCAGCCCTAAGCGTCGGTCACTTTTCTTCGACTCACAGTTGTTGCATGAGACGTTCAACACGTTCGTCCGTTGCTGCGAATGGGTCCTTGCATAACACGGTGCGCTGTGCCTGATCGTTCACCTTTAGATGCACCCAGTCAACTGTCACGTCTCGCCCTCGCTCACGTGCCCTTCGAATGAACTCTCCCCGCAACCGAGCTCTCGTGGTCTGAGGTGGCTCATGGCGTGCCATCTCAATCGATTCGTCATCACATATTCGCTGTGCGCGGTCACGCTTCTCAAGTTTGTAGAACATGCCGCGCTCTCGTGACACGTCGTGGTACTGCAAGTCGACGAGCTGAACCTGAGGATCACCTAACGCGAGGCCGTGCCGCTCTCGGTATGCCTCAATGAGCTTGTACTTAATCACCCAATCAACCTCGGTATCGAGCTCCAGCGGATCTCGTTCGATGGCGGTGATGCAGTGTTCCCACATTCGTAGCGCCATCATCTCCTCATCGTTAAATCCGCGGCGATCGGAGTAGTCCAGCGCCGCTTGGAGAAATTCTCGTTGGATATCAAGAGCGCTGAGTTCACGACCAGTGGCGAGTTGCACGCGCTGGCGACACGTCATGTCGTGGCTGATATCTCGAATCGCCCGAATTGGGTTTTCGAGCGAAAAATCGCGAAAAGAGATCGTGGGGTCCTCGAGCATTCGGAGTACGCATGCGACTACTCCAACCTTAAGAAAGGTTGTGTATTCGCTCATATTTGAGTCGCCAACGATGACGTGGAGCCGACGAAAACTTTCCGCGTCGGCGTGTGGCTCATCGCGAGAATTGATGATCGGTCGGCTTCGAGTTGTCGCCGAACTGAGACCTTCCCAAATGTGATCAGCCCGCTGAGAAATCGCATAGATCGGGCCTCGTGCGGTGTTGAGCACCTTGCCTGCTCCGGCATAAATCTGTCGAGTAATGAGAAACGGGATGAGATGCGATGAGTACAACGACGGATCATCGCTTCGCCGTGTCAAATAGTTCTCATGGCAGCCGTACGAATTGCCTGCCGAGTCGGTGTTGTTCTTGAAGACAAAGACGGTTCCTCTCACCGATTCTGCCTCAAGTCGCGCTTCCGCACTGATGGCAAGTTGCTCCACGATTCGCTCCCCTGCTCGATCGTGGGTGACGGCCTCGACAAGTGAATCGCATTCAGGCGTTGCGTATTCAGGATGTGAACCTACGTCGAGATACAGGCGACCTCCATTTGGAAGAAAGGCATTCGATGATCGACCCCACGCAACGACATCCCGAAAGAGATATCTCGCAACCTCGTCAGGCGTCAGACGCCGTTGACCTCGAAACGTGCAGGTGACTCCGTACTCGGTTTCAAGACCGTAAATACGGCGCTCCATTTCTCCACGCTAGCCAACGAACCGCACACCTGCCGGATCGTTCACTTCATGCGAAAGCGAAGGGATGAACCTAATCGTGCGCCGAGCACCGCCGAGATACCGGAATCATCAACGACTGCTGCAACTGGGTAACCCCCGGTCACAGGGTGTTCGCGGCCGAGAACGATCGGTTGACCATTAGGTGGAATCTGCACCGCCCCAACGATCATTGGTTCACTTTGCCCATTCGCCGATTGCACCGGCAATTCAACAAGGCCGCCTGCAAGGCGAACACCGACCCGTGAATTGTTCTCAACAACCCAATTCGTCGACGTCAAGGTCGACAGCGCTGACGGCCCAAGTCGATCGAGGTGCGGTCCCGGCAGCAGAGTGATCTCCAACTGGGCAGGTCGAGAGGCAATGAGATCAGTTGGCGGCCCAATCGATGCCGTCCCAACCTGCAGTTCCGCTCCGGCCGACACGTCAACGGCAACGAGATCAGCCATCGAGTCAGCGCTAAGAGAACCAAGAATTGGTGCTCCTGAGAAGCCGCCTGACACCGCAAGATACGCCCACTGGCGTCCCGCTTCTGGGCTCACCCTTACTTTCTCGCCCTCAGCAACCAGCCTGGGCGACGTCCAATTGCTCGTGGCGATAAGCGATCGACTGACGCACTCAACGACCAGACCCCCAGCGGTTTCGATAACCGGCGCAAACTCGCTATTTCCAAGCGCCCGATTCAGCACTCCGGCAGCAATGATGTCAACTGCACCCGAACGACCAAGCCCCAGGTGCGCATACCCGGGCCTGCCTTGGTCTTGAACCGAAGTTGCAATCCCAGGCTCGATAATCCTGAAACCAATCATGGTTTACGAATAAACCTCACCCGGCGGCCAGGCTCAATGAGGGCTGGTGGGTTGCTTTCCACGTTCCACAGCGTCGCGTCTGTTGTTCCAAGTAGGTGCCATCCACCCGGAGAGGGATTGGGGTACACCGCTGAGTACATCGCAGCGATTGATACAGATCCTGCGGGCACTCTCGTGCGAGGAGTTTCGCGACGGGGAAGATGAAGCAAAGGATCAAGTCCAGCGAGGTAGGCAAATCCTGGAGCAAAACCGCAAAAGGCTGCAACGAATTCAGAGTTGAGATGACGATAAATGACCTCCTCAACCGACATTTCGCAAGCACGTGCCACTACCTCAAGGTCTTCGCCGTTGTAGTCCACCTCAATTTCAAGCGGTTCGAGGTTCAGTTTTCGTTCGGCCACGTCAACGACCGAAAGAATCTCATTCAACTTTACAACTGCGTTGCGGCGAGCAGATTCATGCTCGCACCTCACCAACATTGTTGATTCAGCAGGAACCACGTCTGACACTCCCTCAAGGTTGAGAGCCCTGAGTTCTGCGGCGACCGTAGCGGTTGGAAAACCATCTAGCCGAATATGAAGACTGTGGGTGCCAATCGGCACCACATCGACGCCGGCGATGTCAATCACGTGAATGAGTAGACGCCGATGCCTTCGGCTTCGAGGGCGTCACGAACTGCTCGAGCAATTCCAACTGCTCCGGGGGTGTCGCCGTGCACACAAAGCGATCGAATCGGAACCGGGACTACTCGGCCCGAAATACTCGTCACGGTTTGCGTCATCACCATATGAACTGCTCGTTCCGCAATCATTTTCGGGTCGGTGAGTACCGCACCTTCATCACGACGTGAGACCAGGGTTCCATCGTCGTTATAGGCCCGATCAACAAACCCTTCTGCAGCGACATCAAGACCCGCGTGGTCAGCAGCAGCAAGCAACGCAGACCCCGGAAGTCCCAGCACCGCCATCGAATGGTCGTAATCAGCGACTGCTTCAACAACTGCATCGGCGACGGCGCGTTCAGCACAGGCTGCGTGATAGAGCGCCCCGTGTGGCTTGACATACGAAACTTCACTTTGAGCGACCTGCGCAAACGCGTCAAGCGCTCCAAGTTGGTACAACACGGCATCGGTGAGTTCTGCCGGTTCCATATCAATGCGGCGTCGACCAAAACCCACGAGATCCGGGTACGACACTTGGGCGCCGATTCGAACCTTGCTTCGCACAGCTGCTTCACACACGGCTCTCAAGGTCGATGGGTCGCCAGCGTGGAACCCACAGGCAATGTTGGCGCTTGTGACGATCTCGAGCATCTGGGCATCATCTCCTAGACGCCAGACTCCGTAACCCTCGCCAAGGTCGCTATTCAGGTCTACCGAAGGCATTGCTGATCATTCTTGCAGGACAGCATCAACCTCGGATGGTTCCAACCGACGGAAACAACGTCGGGCACCATTTCGTTCGAGCAAGGCGATTTCAAGCGAACTTGCTGGAATCTCCCTGTCGCTACCCGAGAGGGCTGACACCCCGAGTTTGATTGCGTCGACGAGCGATAGACCTTCACCGAAGCCCGCTTGAAGGCGTGTCGAGATCGCATCTGATTCGCCTCCGAGAGCGCAAGTATCAGGGCGATCGATCACTGTTCCGTCATACATGATGTGGAATATTTGGTCATCACGCCCACCATCGATTCCGACCTCAGCAACAAGTATTTCTACTTCCATCGGTTTCATGCCGTGCGTGAACGAGTTTCCAAGTAGCTGTGCGTAGTCGTTTGCCAAGCCACGCGCATCAACATCGTCACGGGAATACTGGTAACCCGTGAGTTCGGCCGATCTGATTCCTGCCACTCGAAGTTGATCGAACTCGTTGTACTTCCCCACACCGGCAAAGGCAATCCGGTCGTATATTTCGCTGACTTTGCGCAGTGACTGGGAGGCGTTCTCTGCGACAAGGACGATGCCGTTGTCGAATCGCAGGGCGACAAGCGCACGACCTCTTGAGATGCCTTTTCGGGCGAAGTCTGCCCGATCTTTCATTGCCTGCTCGGGAGCGACGTAGTACGGCATGCTCATGATGCTGCGCCTCCGACTTGACTGATGATCGTTCGGTACCGGTCGGCAAGTTCATCATCGGCCACCAGCATCCACCCGTCGCTATCAATCGTGGCGACCACCGGGAAAATCCCCCTCACCATGTCAGGTCCGCCAGTTGCCGAGTCTGCATCCGCGGCTTCCCAGAGGCTGCGAGCGACGAGTTCGACTGCGTCATCGCGAGTGAGATTTGAGCGGTAGCCGACCTTGATAACCGTTGACGCATGCAGGGAGCCCGATCCGGTCGCAACATGGTCACGCTCTTCATAGCGCCCGCCCAGCATGTCGTATGCCCATAGACGGCCGACCGATCGCCGGATGTCGTATCCCGCGAAAATTGGCACAACTCCCATACCTTGCATCGCCGCTGGAACGTTCGCCCGAACCATTGACGCAAGTTGGTTGGCTTTTCCTTCCAAGCTCAACGCACTGCCCTGTACTTTTTCGTAGTACTCAAGTTGCACCTGAAAAAGTCGGATCATGTCAACCGCCGGCCCTGCAGCCCCAGCAATTGCGACGCCCGAATGGCGGTCAGCTTGAACGACTTTTTCCATCGTCCGGTGTGAAATCAGGTGGCCGGAGGTTGCGCGCCTGTCGCCAGCCATGACCACTCCGTTGTCGTAGCGAACCGCCACACAAGTGGTGGCATGAGGAGATTCAATTGTTGACCCTGCAGGAAGGTTGACCGGTCCGTAGCCCGATCGCTGCAGCAACATCGGGAAATCCGCTCCTGGGTCATCTCCAGGCGTAAACACAGGCATCGCCACGTTCACTCACCACCCTTTTGGACGTAGGAACGCACAAACTCTTCGGCGTTTTCTTCGAGGATTTCGTCGATTTCGTCAAGGAGATCGTCGAGGTCGTCAATCGCTGCCGACTCCGTAGGTGTGACTTCAGCTTCAGTCACTTCGTCAACGTGACGCTCTGTTTTCTTTCGCTGAATTCGATCTGGCATCGCTCTACCTTCTCACGCGTGTGTTATCCGATTGGTTCAGCAAGTGCTGCGACCAAATCTACGGCCGTTGCGCTGTTGTCGATCACGTTAGCCACGAGTTCTGCTGTGCCGCGTAACGGATCGTCCATTGGCACTCGTCGTAGTGGGTCGGCACCGATATCGAACACCATTGAGTCCCAGTTCGCCGCGATGATGTCGTTTCCGTAACGCTCGACGCAACGTCCTCGAAAATACGCGCGTGTGCTCGTCGGCGGCTGGGTTGTTGCGCGTTGAACTTCGTCGTCATCTACCAAGGTGACGAGCCCGCACCGCGATGCAAGCCCCTTCGACGGTCGCATGTCGTGGTATTGGAGATCAATCGCTCGCAACGCAGCAGATCCTGGGACAACGTTGTGGCGTTCTGCGTAGGCGTTGATCAATCGTTGTTTCGCCACCCAGTCGACTCGATCAGCAACGGTCAGCGGGTTGCTCTCCAAACCGCTCAGAATGTGCTCCCAATGCTGCAGTGCAAGGGCGCAATCTGCCTCGCCAACTGCCTCGCCTCCAGTTCGTTCGACCCATGAGCGCGCAATTTCAAAGAGTTGCCATTGCACATCAAGGGCACGAACGGTGGTGCCCTCATAGGTGGAAACCACAGCACTGAGCGTCGGATCGTGGCTGATTTGGGTAATTGCACGCACGGGGTTCGCTAACGCCGGAAGTTCCATCGTCGGCTCGTCTTCGACCGCAGCGAGGAGCATCGCAGTTGATGCGACTTTGAGGAATGTTGCAACCTCGGACATGTTCGCGTCACCAGCGATGACATGCAAGCGCCGATATTTCGATGCGTCGCAGTGTGGTTCATCACGTGTGTTGACGATTGGGCGACGAACAGTCGTTTCGAGTCCAACCTCTTCTTCAAAGAAGTCGGCGCGTTGCGAGAGCTGAAATGGCATCGAATCGGACGGCATTCCGGGAAGCTCGCAGCCAACTTTTCCCGCTCCTGCAAATACTTGCCGGGTCACGAAGTGAGCCATCACCGCCGAAATGACTTTTCCAAAGGGAAGGCCACGGTCGACAAGGTAGTTCTCGTGGCAACCGTAGGAATTGCCCTTCCCATCTGAGTTGTTCTTGTGAATCAAAATTTCTGCGCCATCTGGCACTAAACGTTGGGCCGCTGCCATCGACTGACGAATGATTTCCTCACCCGCCCTGTCCCAAATGACGGCCTCTCGAGGAGTGCGAACTTCTGGAGTTGACATCTCTGGGTGGGCATGGTCCACGTAGTACCGAGCGCCGTTTGTGAGCACCGCGTTGACTGGGGCGTATTCGAGTTCAGGGTCGAACTCGTACGGGTCAAGAGGGTCAGGAGATCGGGCATCACGTTGCGGATCCTCAGCGATGAGGTCGAAGGCCACCTGCTCTTGCGCAACACCGGTGTACGCATTGATCAACAGAGCCGATGCTGTTACCGGGTTGTTGTCTGCTCCGCGGACAAGGATCCCGTATTCGGTTTCCAGGCCACACACCTTGGGGACTGCCATCGGCTTACAGGTACTGTCCGGTTTGAGTTCGCTCGATCGCTCGGCCACCACCCGTAATTCCTGCCGCGCGGTCGACGAGGGTCCTGATGAACACGATTCGCTCTCCTTTTCGACCCGAGACCTTCGCCCAATCGTCTGGGTTCGTGGTATTCGGAAGGTCTTCGTGCTCAACAAATTCTGAGCGGACTGCTGCGATGAGGTCGACCATCGCTACTCCACGAGTACCTCCGGCAATCACGCGTTTAATAGCCGCCTTCTTTGCTCGCCTCACAATGTTCTCGATCATCGCCCCGGATGCGAAATCTTTAAAGTACAGAACTTCCTTGTCGCCGTTGGCATAGGTAACTTCGAGGAACCTGTTCGCCTCATCGGTTCGGTACATCTCTGCAACTGCGGCGTCAACCATCTGGTCAATTGACTCACCGTCTCTCAACGGAATTTCCTCATTGAGGTAACGCAAGAAGACTTGCTTGGCAGCAACTGCATCTGGCCGATCAATTCGAATTTTGACGTCGAGACGGCCAGGGCGAAGGATGGCAGGATCGATCAGGTCTTCGCGGTTGGTGGCACCGATGACAATGACATTTTCTAGACCTTCAACACCGTCGATTTCGGCGAGAAGCTGCGGCACAACGGTTGACTCCATGTCTGAAGAGACACCAGTTCCTCGGGTCCGGAACATCGAATCCATCTCGTCGAAAAAGACGATGACGGGCCAACCTTCATCGCTCTTTTCACGGGCTCGCTCAAATACGAGACGAATTTGGCGTTCTGTCTCTCCGACGTACTTGTTCAGTAGTTCCGGACCTTTGATGTTGACGAAATAACTGCGTCCCTTGTCCTCGCCGATTGCAGCGGCCACTTTCTTTGCCAAGCTATTCGCAACCGCCTTTGCGATCAATGTCTTACCGCACCCAGGCGGGCCGTACAAGAGAATTCCTTTCGGTGCTGGCAGGCGATGTTCGGCAAATAGGTCGGCATGCAAGAACGGAAGTTCCACTGCGTCCGCAATCTCCGCGATTTGCCGATCGAGCCCGCCGATGTCGTCGTAGGTCACATCTGGAACAACTTCGAGCAGCAGTTCATCAACATCCGGTCGACCTAGAACCTCAAGAACAAGCGCCGAGCGCGCATCAATACGGACCCGATCGCCGACCCGGAGGCGAGTTCCCCTCAAGTTGTCGCTCAGTGTGCACACAGCGTCCTCGTCTGCCCGGGCGGTGACCACAACTCGTATTCCATCATCTAGAAGTTCTCGGATGGTTCCAATATCGCCAACAGTGTCTGGTGACCGAACGCCAATGATCACCATTGCTTCGTTGAGAATTACCTCTGATCCAGCGACAATTTCCGCTGAATCCAGCTCTGGTCCAGCCGTGACACGAAATTTCCTGCCGGTCGATATGACATCAAAGGTGTCGTCGTCATTTCTCAGCAGCACAACCCCGTAGGTGTTGGGTGTGGCGGTCAGCCGTTCAATGTCGTCTCGAAGCGATTCGATCTGCTCTTTGGCCTCTCGCAATGTCCCGCTGAGTCTCTCATTTCTCGAAATTGATCCAGCGAGCTCACCCTTGAGCTCGATGATTCGTGCCTCTAAGGCGCGAATTCGGTGCGAAGGTTCTGCCACGCGTTGCTTCAGGCGATCAATCTCTGCCTTCAACTCGCTGATTTCGTCAGCATGCTGTGACTTTTCGTGATCGTTCACCGTCACACCTCCTCATCTATGGCCATCTTCTCACACCAATGCGGAGATTTCATCGGTGAACTCATGAATTCACGGCAGCAGAGATGTGATTGACCCGAGGTTCAGCGTTACACTTCTCCTCGACAGGTTTTGATTTCACGAAGGAGCCCCCACCCATGAAGGTTTGGATTGACCAAGATCTCTGCACCGGCGACGGACTGTGCGAAGAAATCGCACCCGACGTGTTCGCGTTGCTCGATGACGGTCTCGCCTACGTGAAAGAGGGCGACAAGATTTTCGCCGCCGCCAAGGGCAATCCTCAGGGCGCAGACGGAATGGCCGAGTTCCCTGACAGCCAGCTTGACGGGGTTGTCGAGTCCGCCGAGGAATGCCCCGGCGAATGCATTTACATCGAACCCTGATCTCAGGTTGCTGAGCAGTTAGTCGTTAGTTCCTGCAACGACATCGGACTCCTGAGCAGCGTCCCCAATTCGTGAAGCCCCCTGGCCGAGAAATCGTCCAGCAGTCAAAAACCCTGTATGTGCAACCATTCGATGATCGGGTCTAACGGCTTGGCCATCAATGTGCCATCCCCGGTGTAGCACCTCTATCGTTCGAGTATCGAGCCACCGGCCTTTCATCTGCTCACGTGTCTGAGCCGCCTGCGTGATTGACGGGGTATACGCAACGAGAATTCCTCCTGGTCGCAACACTTTTTCGGCGTGCGGAACGACATTCCACGGCTCGGGAAGGTCTAGCACAACACGATCAAAGGGCCCGTCCGCGGGGTCGATGCCCTCATACGCGTCTGCGATTTTGACGTTGTAGCGATCAAGGACGCCTTCACCAAGAAATGACACCACGTTGGCTCGGGCCCGGTTGGCGAAATCCTCTCGTAGCTCGTATCCGGTGATGTCAGCTCCCCACCGGAGCATTGTCATCGACAGAGCTCCAGAACCGACTCCGCTTTCCAGCACCTTCACCCCTGGTGAGATGTCAGCGAGTATGCAGATTGGCGCGAGATCTTTGGGGTAAATGACCTGAGCACCGCGAGGCATCTCGAGCACAAAATCTTCGAGGGTCGGACGGAGCACGGTGTATTCAGCTCCATGGGTGCTGCGAACTACCGTCCCCTCGACAACAGCAACCACGTCAGAATGCGAGACGAATCCGGCATGACTGTGAAACTCGCCGCCCTCCACAAGCTCCACTAGGTACCGCCGACGCTTTTTATCGAGGAGCAATACGCGTTCACCGTAAATAAATGTCTCGTTATTTGCCATCTTGGCTCCCCCATTGAGCATCAAATATCTTGCGGGCCTTCTTATTCAGCACCATTCTGACTGGAATTGCGTCATGTCCCGATGCCGAATCGACGAGCCGACAAAATGCGCAGGGTTGGTCTGCGCTTGCCGACGGGGCACCGCAATTTGGGCACGAACTTGGCGCATCGACCACTGCGTGTTCGGCAAGCACCGGTTGCATCCGTTCCAAGTACCCGAGGTAGAACGAGGCCTTCGTCCCCGGCGACGTTGCATCCAGCGAATTAAGCGCATCTTTGTAGGCAAGGTGTTTGTTCCCGACCGCCATTGGGCACTCCTCGACGACATAGTCAATACCCCGGACCACACACCATGCAGCCATTTCCCGTTCTGTTAGTCGCACGAGTGGCTTTACTTTCTTCCCAAACCCGTTGCCTGCAGCTAATACTGGGGCTTGACGCCTGAGGTACTCCACGTCCCAACGCAATGTGTTGCCAAAGAGTACCGCAGCTTCATCATCGAGATTGTGGCCAGTTGCGAGCACGTCGTATCCCTCACGTTGAGCAACCTCATCAAAAATATGTCGTTTTGATAAGCCGCAAGCTGAGCACGGGCTTCGTCCCGTCACTCCTGCTGCTGTTGGAATGTCGAAACCGTGTTCATTTCGGATGTCAACCTCAATCAGTTTCAATCCTCGAGACGCCGCAAATGCACGAGTAATCACACCGCTCTCATCGCTGTAGTCACCTATGCCAAGCCCAATGTAAAGGCCGTCGGCGCGGTAGCCCGCCTCCACCAACATGTCCCACAGGGCAAGCGAGTCCTTGCCACCCGAGACGGCAACAAGAACCCGATCTTCTCGACTCAACATGTCGAAATCAGATATTGCTTTCTCAAGTTGCCGGCGACAGAGCTGCATGAAATGTTCACTACAGAAGTTTGCGTTATGCCGCGGTAAATCAATGACCGCTGGTTCACCGCACGAGCGACACTTCGACATCGTCAGCCCCCTGAAATTACTGGCCGAAGTTCAACAGCATCATCTTCGTTGAGAACCGTGTCTGATGGAACAAGAGTTCCGTTACAGATCACGATGTAGCCCTCAGGGGCAAACCCCATTTCTAACAAAATCGCTCGCGCTGGCCTTCCTCCGCGAACCTCGACTTCTCGTGACGGCTGTCGCAGTCGAACGATCAACGTCGGCCACCACGTCGAACATCTACCGACATCGATGTCCCCGGACGCATCCTCACACGCTTCACAGTCTCGGGACGACGGCCGATAAGTCGCTGAGTACCTCGAATAACGACCATGCCAATCGCAACAGACCTCAGCGCGGGGTTACCACCTAACAGACCTCGGCGAACCGACGTTTTAAATAAACGGTCAGAGAGTTGACGACGCACTACGACCAGTTTCAGAGTCGACGGATATCGATGATCGCAGACTTGCGGCGCCCAGAACGGCGGCCGAGTAAATACGCAACCACGGCAAGACCGACCGAGATCGCAACACCAGCAGCGAGGATCGTTTGACGACGGTCCTCAATTTGGCCCCGGAGGCTGCTTTGAAACGAACTCAGTGTCGATTCGAGTTCGTCTCGACTCACTGAGGTGTCCTTCACGTCACTCATCTTGAACCACTTTCTTGGTCTCGCTCAGCAAACAACTCTGTCCTGTTAATTCGTTGAAGGGTAACTACCAACACCGCAACACCGATGATGAGAACAATCAGATACGGGAGCCACGACAGTCGTGAATTTTCAGCAGAAATACCCGAGAATTCGGTTTGGAGCAGGCGCAGAATACCGAGCAAGCCCAGCGCTACCCCACCTCCGACGAGGATTCCACCCGTAAGGCCAAACACCAACCATCGGCCGGCTCCTGAGAGCGGACGTAGTAACTGTCCTTTGACGTACGAAACCAGCGAATCAATGACCGCATCAATTGACGCCGGCCGCGAACGTTTTTCACGCTGCTCACCACTGTTTCGCCGCAACTTCACCCTGCTATTCCTATCACGCATTCGGTTGAAAGACGATTTTGACGTCGGCGCTAACGGATCAAAATTTACCGTGGGCTTTCGAACTGATATCCATTCAACGGCTGGAACAACATTCTCAATAAGCACACCTCAAACTCATTATCGAAACATCTGCTGACAGGTTGAACTAACCGCAATACACTGTCGAGCGATAACACCACGAGTGAGCAGACCTCTACGATCGACCGATTCGGGTGTTCGTCTTCGCATCGTGATCATCGGACTCAATGCAACCACTAGCTAACCCTCTCGGAACTCGAGTACCGCTTCGAGATCGCTGAGTGCCTGCGAAAACCGTTCGAGCCGGCCCGCCGGGTCATCCGACAGCAGAATCGCCTGTCGATCAAGATCAGAAATCGGCACCATTCCTGCGAGTCGGAACGCTGCAAGGCGCTCATCACCATCAACCAATGGCAAATGATCAGGAACTTCCGCCCCGAGACGAATCAGCACCTTCTCAACACGATTGATCTCGTGAGCGACATCTTTCGCAGTGGGCAAGGTGTCACCATCTGTCATCTCAGAAACAACGGCTCGCGGGTACGGGTCGTCTTCAAGCCACTCATGCACACGAACACGACGCTGGCCAAGCGCCAGAAAGGTGTACTCCCCTGTCGGCTGCACCATCACCTGTGCGAGTTTGCACACGGTCGCAACATCAAGGCGTTCATCTCCACCTCCAACCTCACGTCCTCGAACGATTGGAGATATTGCAAACTCGAGTTCGGTATCACCAGCAAGCAGGTCTGCCATCAATTGCCGATACCGGGGTTCAAAGATTCGCATTGGTAGCGCAGTACTCGGGAAGACGACAGCCGACAGTGGAAACATCGGCGAAATAAAGGTTTCGTTCTCAGAGCTCATTGCCAACAGCCTCCGGGCCGAATGCGAGTGGGTCTCGCTCGTCAGAAAATCGGTCGATCACGTCGAACACCTCATTAACGGCCGAGGTGAGAGTGTCAATATTGCCGAACCCAATAGCCTCATTCCCTAACGGCGTCTCAAAGGCAACGATTGAGTCATCACCTGCGGGTATCACAACTCCAGTCGCTGCAACTCCACCAACCACTACCTCGTCAGTGAGTTCTGGATATCGCTCAGCCATCAGAACGAACATTTCACGAATATCTGCGCATGTCAGTTCAAAACCTTCCGCAGAGAGGGCCACACCGGTGCCGTATTCGCTATTAAATGCTGACGCAACCTCACTCAGCCCACTCGCCGGAAATCCTGGATCTCCATACTTCACGGCAATAAGGCTCTCTAGATTCCCGAATGCCACCGACCAAACGTCTGTGGTAAGCCCCGAGCGCAAGAGCGACCGCGCAATCACCCGCAACGGCTCGCTTTCAACCACCGCTAACGGAACCACGTCGGCTGCCGCCACCCCAGTGGTGGCACTTCCCTCCACTGCAATACCTGCCGAGCGAAGAAGGTCTAACAGTGACTTCGCTGCCGATTGAGCGGTATCTACTCCGCGATTCTGGGCGCTGGTCAAAATGCGACCATCGTCAAGAATCAACCCAGCCCACGACGGAAGCTCACCGGGTATGGGCTCTTCATCAATGAACAAACTCCCATCTCCAACGATGTCACCGGTGATCCGTCTCACACCAGCAGCGACAAGAGCATCAACCAATACGTCGACGTTGGTGGGCTCCCAAGGCGAGTCGACAGCGAGAAAGGAAAGGCTCCCAGACACGAGCGATGGGTCTCCTCCCCCAACGAGAACTAGGTCACCTTCGACCACACCGTTGACTGGCTCCGACCCAGCCAGTGTTGTCGCGAAGACCATGTCAGGACCAAGCACCTCTAGAGCCATGAGCACATCAAAGAGTCGCCGAGCCGTTTCGCTGACGCGTCGGGGGGCCGTCTCGTTGACAACAGTGATTCCACCATCGGTCACCGTTAAGCAATCCGTCTCGCCGAGTGACGACACAGCAGTACCGAGGTCTTTGGCCTGAGAGCGGGCTTCCTCCCACGCCACGATCGCCGGTGAAACCCTACGTAACGAAGCGACCTCAACTGTTGGCGACGCGAACCCTGCCTCAATCTGTTGATGTGGAACGGTGTTCACCGGTTGCGATCGCACCTGGTCCCTCGTCCAATTCCAAAACCCTGTCACGATGAGAAGCGGCACCGCACCAGCAACGATGAGGCGTCCGCTCAACGGCTTCACGGTGCCATCTCCATGACCGTCGGACCAGTTGGGTAGGCCGCCATCGCAGATGCAAGCGAATCCCAGATGGGTCGATAATTCGACTGGTCATTCACCATTGACTGGTTCAACACCAGAGCGAATGTCAATCGTTCACCCCCGCTTGCGATGTATTGCCCGGAGAGCGCCTTCACCGCTGGAGGATCCTGATCAAATGGCAAGTTTCCGAGCGTGCCTGTCTTTGCCTTCAAAAATCCGGTCATCGGACCTTCGGTGAATACCGATGACAGGGTGCCAGACACTCCCGCCACGGCAAGCCCATCAATGACCGATGTGTCCGCAATCTCAAGTGCGTCAACAAACGTTTGGCACCGAACGGTTGCCATGTTGGCGAGACCGCTTCCGTCGACGAGGTTCAACTCTGTGGTGTCGACCCCAAGCGCATCCAACGCGCTGACAACAGCGGCCAAGCCCGCTTCTCGGGTCCCGGCACCATTGGCTTGCAAGCCCATCTCTTTGACGAGCATTTCGGCAGTGTTGTTGTCGGAGTTCTGCAACATCTCTGCGATCACCGTAGACAGCGGAGCCGAATTGATTGCAGCCAACTCAACGTCGCTTGCTGCAGGCACACCGACACCGGTTCCGACGGTCACTTGGATACCTGCTGTATTCAGGCGCAGAGCGAATTCTCGTGCCGCTCCCCCAGCAGGATCAGAGGCGCGGTAGTCGTCGCCCTCGATGCGGGCGTCATTTGCCATCAGAGCATCAATTGGGCCTGCCTCGATACCGGCAATTCCATCACCCCACTCGCTGTAGTACCACTCGTCGTCGTAACGACTTCCGTCGCCAAGAACTCGGCCGTTCACCGTTGTCACACCTGCAGACGCAAGGGCTCCCGCGAGATCATCAAGCGAGGTGTGACCAAACACCGGGTACCGATCAAGGTTCGAGTTTGGATACCAATCGCCGCTCAGCAGTGGATCACCCCCACCAACGAGAACGATGTCGCCATTGATCACACCGTCTACCGGCGAGGGGCCCATCACACGGGTGGTGAAGGTGAAATCTGCACCTAGGGATTCAACCGCTGCGGCCGCTACAAGAATCTTGACAGTGCTTGCAGGAATCGCAGCACGATCACCGGACAGGCTTAGCGGTACTCCATCGACAGACATCGCAAGGCACGAAGTTGGCGCCATTGAGGAGGTGACCGTCTGAAGCGCCGTTGCGAGTTGGGAGCGGTTGATGCGACCGGACAATTCAGGAGCAACTCGCCTCACCGACATGATTGAGCGGCTGGAAACGAGAACGACTCCTGAAGAAGGATCAGATGTAATCTCGGCTGTTGGTTCTACCTCTCCCGGCGACACCAACGAACGCAGACCCACCAACAACAGCGCTGGCACCAGTGCGACGAGCACGAGCGCTACGACTGGGTTGAGCTGCCCCCGCCCGGGTTGGGTCACGACCGGCGTCGCTCCTGGAAACGGGCGTACCGCCACATATGACCAAGCGCCGAAACCGCACGGTCGCCAGTGGCGTAGCACAGCCTGCCCGACTCCCGCACCGCCGCAGGCCCCGCATTATTAGGGTCGGCAAGAGCAAGTTCGGTTGCAACAAGAATTGGTTTCCCTGTCTGGATGCTGAGTTCGGCTGCCGCTTCGGCGAAGCGACGGTCTTGCCGTTCGTGATATTCGACAATCCGTTCGAGTCCGTGGTCAGGGTAAAACCGCCCATTGCGCATTTCCCTGGCCTGATTCGACTGAATCCCTAGGCCCAAATAGATCACAGAGTGGACATCAGGGTGGTTTGCGATAAGGCCCATCACCGTTGGGATGGTGTCGCGAGTCTCTCCACCCGCGCAGTCGACCGGGTTGTTCCGGCTCCACCGAGGTGGCAGATGTTCATCGATCTGTGCAAGTAGTTCATCAGGCAATTGCATCAACGTCAGATCGTTGTCTCGAGTGACCGCGTCAGAGGTCACAACTCCCCACCCACCTGCGGTGGTGAGAATCACGACATTTGGGCCCTTGGGCAACGGCTGCGTGGCGAATGATGCAGCCGTATCAAATGCTTCTTCAACGGACTGGACACGTGTCACTCCTGCGGCCTGACATGCACCATCAAAAATGCGATCGTCGGCAGCGAGTGCTCCGGTGTGACTTGCGGCGGCCCGTGCGCCACCAGCCGTTGCACCTCCCTTCAGCACGACGAGTGGCTTGTGTTGAGCTGCTCCAGCAAGTCGCTCCATCAGACCACGGCCGTCAGTAATGCCCTCGATGTACGCAAGTGAGACCGCAGTTTTTTCATCTCGTGAGTAAAAATCGAGGTAATCGGCGACCGAAACCGCCGCTGCATTACCCGCCGAGACAGCACGGCTCACACCGACCCCAGTTGAGCGTGACAGGTTCAAGAAACTTGAAACAAAGTTCCCTGACTGCGATGCAACACCGATACCGCCAGAAGGAGGATACGGAGCCACAATCTGGGCGCACAGCGACGCCGGAGTCGACACAACTCCTTGACCATTTGGTCCCGCAAGCAATATTCCGAGTCGATCAGCGGTCGCAACGAGTTCTGCCTCAGCGGCACGTCCTTCATCTCCGGCTTCGCCATAACCAGCCGAGGTGAGAAACGCTGCCCGAACGCCTCGTTGCGCAGCGTCTTCCAGCAACTGAATATTTGCAGATGCCGGAGTGCAGACGAACATGAGGTCCGCTCCACCTTCAGGGATATCCGCTACATCACTCACCGTTTGGATGCCGAGCACTTCCTCACCCGAGCGATTCGTGGCATACACATTGCCGGAGTATCCGGCAGCCAACAGATTGTGCAGCGAAACAAACCCGAACTTGCCAGGGTGACTGGACGCACCGGTGACCACCACTCCAGATGGTTCAAATAGGGCGTTGAACTGTTCATCGGTTGGTTTCGGTCTTGCAACTGCTGTTGTGGCCTCGGCCGTTTCTTGGGCGACTTCAACGAGTGCATCGACAGCGATCGGACGGCCTGAGCGATCGATGATCAGGGGGTTGATGTCAACACTCATGATTTCAGGGTGATCGGCTGCGAGCTGACCGAGCCCAACAAGGGTGTCGATGAGTGCCTGCCGGTCAACAGCAGCCTCGCCTCTGAACTCGCCGAGCAGATCGCTCATTGTCAAGTTGTCAATCTGCTCCTCTGCCGTCACCACATCGACTGGTGCAGGTCGGAATGCAACATCAGCGATCGCCTCGGCAAGCACCCCGCCGACACCGAGCATGACCATTGGACCAAACTGCGGGTCACGAATCATCCCGACGATGAACTCACGCGCACCAGAGACCATCGGGGCGACGAGAAGTGAAACCTCTCCATCTTCGGGACGAGCGGCCGCAAGCAGTTCTTCAGCAGCGATTCGAACTGCTGCCTCATCGCTTACCCCGAGCCTCACCAATCCACGTTCGGTTTTGTGCGCAATCGCATCACCATTCAATTTGATAGCAACTGGCCCCCCGATTGAGGCTGCGGCCGCCACGGCACCTGCAACATCCAACACGATGTGCTCTGCTGCAAGGGGTACACCGTATTGCTTCACCAATTCTTTTGATTCGGCTTCGGACAACGTGCTCGTCGACATCACAGAGTGTGAGGGGGTGGTCATGATTCACACGCTAGTCACCAAACCCCTTCATCGTTTAGTAGGCCATGACTCATTACACATTCGTTGAGCAGCATTCTTCGTATTTGCTAGTTTCGAAGTTGTGATCACGTTTGAAGTTGCTTGGTATTTCAGCGTCGTCATCGCCATCGCAGTTGGCGGTGCGGTCACCACTGTGGCCAATTTGGCAACAACGGTGTACCTCCACCGAGGACTTTCCCATAAGGCGTTGACATTCAGTCGTCCTGCACACGGCGCATTTCGCCTCGTGCTGTGGCTAACCACCGGGATTCGCCCCCGCCAGTGGGTTGCCGTCCATCGCAAACACCATGCCCACACCGACACGCTTGAAGATCCCCACTCCCCTGCAATTCACGGGTGGTGGAATGTTCAGCTCAAGAATTATGCGATGTATCGCAAGGTGGCTCGAGATGACTCGAATACCGATCGGTTTGCACGCGATTTGCAGCCTGATCGGCTTGATCGCTACCTGTTTGACCGTGCACTGCTTGGTTTAGGAGTCGGTATCGCAATTCTTGTGGTGCTGTTCGGCCCGCTCATCGCTGCGGTAGCTGCCCTTGTTCACTTGGTCTACTACCTGGCTGCAAATTCGGCGGTCAACGCAATTGGTCACCACTTCGGCAAACGCCCCTACGACAACTCCGCGACAAATCTTCAATGGCTTGCGCTGTTGACGGCTGGCGAGGGGTTTCATAACAATCACCACGCCGCTCCGACCTCGGCCAAATTGGCTCATCGCTGGCATGAAATCGATCTCGGATGGTTCCTCATCAAACCAATGACATGGTTCCGACTCGCACGTGTCCGACTTGATGAACTTCGTCTTGTCAGCGCTGCTCGAGCCTCTCACCATGCAAACTGAGAAATCAACACGTACTTTGACTCCACCGATGGCCCAACATCTGTAGGGTCGCGTCCCTTGGTTCAACTCTTCAGAGTTGCACGCTCACGCCGGTCGAGGGACCAGATCGTTCCCTCACCGCAGGGCACATCATGCAAAGAGGACGCCTAGCCGAAGCCAGACGCCCTCTTCAGTGAACTGTCGTCAAGTGACGACAACAATCATGCCGGCGGATACACGCCCATCTGCTGACCCTTGTCGGTCTTCCAGAAGATGTCAGCAATTTCGTCGATGTATGACACCAACTGCTGCCCTACCGCCGGGTCCATTGACTTCTTGGCTTCACCGGCCTGGTGAACAGCCTTCCAGAACAGGTCGTGCAGTTGTGGGAACTCTTCGAAGTGAGCGGGCGCAAAGAAGTCTGCCCACAACACCATGAGATGATGCTTGCACTCCTCAGCACGCTGCTCTTTGATGAAGATGCAGCGGTCTTGAAAGACTGCGTCATCTGATTCGTGGTACTTCTGGGCAGTCTTCACGACCGAGAGGGCTTCGATTTTTGCCTGTGCTGGGTCGTACACGCCGCAGTAAAGGTCGCAGTGTGCGTGGGCTGGTGTTGCCGTTGCGAACAGTCGTCCGAGCATTTTCGTCTCCTTGGAGGGTTTGGTGAACACCGCGTTCGGTGCCGTTGTCACTGCCGAGACTAGCCTTCGCGAGATGTCGGCGCATCCCCAACGACGAAAGATCGGCCTCATAAAGCGGTTCGTCGTTGCTGACCGATCAATGGAACCAACCCTGACCGATGGCCAAGGTCTCATTGCGATTCGCTCGACAGTAATCCGCAGGGGCCAGCTCCGTGTTGTGCAGCATCCCGAGCGACCCAATTTTTGGATTGTCAAGCGGCTCGGCAATCGTGTGGACCAACACCGCTGGATGCTCACGGCCGACAATGCCGATTTCGGCCAAGACTCGCGACATTTTGGACCAGTTGACCTTTCAGATTCCTGGCGGGTGGTCCTGAAGATTCCATTGCGCTGGATGTGACGGAGGCCTCAGGTGCCTCGGTACCCTGAACTTCATGGAACTTGTCGCAACCCTCTTTGTTGAGAATTTTGAGATGCGCTCAGCCCCAGGGCCCTCAACGCGGCTCGACATCACCGGGGCAATGTTCTCCCAAGCAGCACCTGAACCAGTCCCAACCACGCTGACACCTCACTTGGTTGCTCTCATTCATTGTCCTGCCGACGAATCAGGTCAAGGCGTATTCGAAGTGACCTTCTTCAACGAGCGCAAGACCGAGATCGATGATGAGGAGCCGATCGCAAGAAACGTGAGCCCGTTCACGGTCGAGCCAGGCAAGTTCACCTACCGACTTGTTCGAGCAGAACTGCCATTTGATGAATACTCAACGGTGTTTGCGCATTGTCGTGTCGATCGTGGCCCGCTGACGGTGGTTCCATTCACCTTGCTTCCTCCCGCCGAATAGAAACCATCGGGCGGCTTTCGGTCGTTCACTCCTTGGCGGGTACAGTCGCCATTGTGCCGACTCCATCTTCTTTGACGCCTGAACAAGACCAGCTAGCCGTTTCGGTGATTCGTGGTATCGCCATGGATGGTCCACTTGCAGCGAATAGCGGTCATCAGGGCACAGCGATGGCGCTCGCTCCCCTTGCACACGTGCTCTATAGCCGTGTCATGCGGTACGACCCCGCAGATCCAAACTGGATCGACCGTGACCGTTTCATTCTTTCGGCGGGTCACGCTTCAATTCTTCAGTACGCAATCTTGCATCTGAGCGGAACTTCGCTCAGTGCAGACGATCTTCGTGCGTTTCGTCAGTGGGGCTCGGCGACTCCTGGCCACCCTGAGGCAGGTCACACCCCGGGCGTTGAGGTGACAACTGGCCCGCTCGGGCAGGGCTTCGCAAATGCGGTTGGTATGGCTATCGCGGAACGTCTCTTGCGGAAGAAATTCGGTAACGACGCCGTTGACCACCACACCTGGGTGATCGCCGGTGATGGCTGTTTGATGGAGGGGGTCAGCCACGAAGCTGCCTCGCTCGCAGGCCACCTTGGCCTTGACCGGCTTGTCTGTGTCTTTGATGACAACCGGATCACCATCGACGGCAACACTGACCTCGCAACCAGTGATGATGTTCCCGGCCGGTTCCGTTCATACGGGTGGGATGTCGTAGAACTCGGTGAAATTGGCGAAGATCTCGACGCTCTTCAACATGCGCTTGAGGTAGCACGGACGCCAAACGGTAAGCCCCGTTTGCTTGTGTTACGCACACACATCGGTTTCCCTTCACCAGATCACACCGACTCGCATGCCGCACATGGTCTTGCGTTTTCTGCTGAGGATGTGACGAGAACGAAAGCGGTCATGGGAATTCCTGATGAACCGTTCTACCTCCCGGGTGATCTGGTGGATGCCTATCGGTCGTCAACCAGCGCTCGTGGAGCCGAGGCGCATTCGGCTTGGGAGTCTTCATCGTCGAATGCCCGCAAGCGCGGTGAATGGGAGGCATGTTTCGGCGACTCGCCATCAGCCGTGGCTGATGCAATGCCGACTTGGGATCTCGGCTCGAAAGTGGCGACTCGCAAAGCCATTCAGGCCGCACTTGATGCAAGCGCCGATCTGCTTCCTGGTCTCGTCTCGGGCTCGGCAGACCTCACCGGCAACACCGGAACAAAGGTTGCGTCGTTCTCAGGCCAATCAGCGGCAAATGGTGATGGTCAGCAGGTGTATTACGGCATCCGTGAGCATGGCATGGGCTCAGCGATGGTCGGAATGGCGTTGCACGGCGGCATCTTGCCGGTCGGCGGAACGTTCTTTGTATTTGTCGACTACATGCGCCCACCAGTTCGTCTTGCTGCCCTGTCTGGAGCTCGGGTGGTCTTCGTCTTCACCCACGACTCTGTCGCCGTTGGCGAAGATGGGCCAACCCATCAGCCGGTTGAGCAACTCGCTGGACTTCGCTCGATGCCAGACCTGCATGTCGTTCGACCTGCCGATGCCAACGAGACCGCTGTTGCGTGGGCTGACGCCGTCGCCCACAACGGCCCGACCGCTTTGGTACTCAGCCGCCAGGATGTTCGTGTCGTGACCGATGGATCTGCTGCCATCACCGGAGCAGGAATTGTTGGTGAAGTCGATGACGACCCGGAGGCGATCATCATTGGCACCGGGTCAGAGGTTGCACTGTGCGTCGATGCAGCCGAAGTTTTGAAGACAGCCGGTCGCAAGGTGCGAGTGGTGTCGATGCCAAGTTGGGACCGTTTCCGTGCGCAACCCCCTGAGTTCCGGTATTCGGTTCTTCCTGCCGGGGTGCCAACGGTGTCTGTTGAGGCAGGAACGACCTTTGGCTGGCATGAGTGGAGCGACCGACAGGTTGGAATCGACCGTTTCGGAGCGAGTGCTCCGGGTGATGTGGCACTCGAACAACTCGGCATCAATGTTGATGCAGTTGTCGCCGCCGTTCATGATGTGCTGGGAGTGGCCTCCTAATGGCTGATCTCACAGCGCTATATAACAACCACGGTCAGAGCATCTGGCTCGACAATCTCAGCCGAGCTCATCTCAATGATGGGTCATTAGCAGCACGTATTTCGCAGGGCGTTCGAGGCCTCACCTCAAACCCGACCATCTTCGCGAAGGCAATTCAGGGCTCTGACGATTACGACGAACAGTTCAACGGTCTCATTTCGAGCGGCGTAACACCTGTTGACGCCTATTGGCACATGGTGATCGACGACATTCAAGATGCTTGTGATGCGTTCGCTCCCCTCTACGAGTCATCAGATGCGATCGACGGGTATGTCTCGGTTGAGGTAGCACCAGACCTTTCTCGAGACACCAGCGGAACGTTGGCTGCGGCGCAGGACCTTCACAATCGGGTCAATCGTCGCAATGTCATGATCAAGATCCCGGCAACGACTGAGGGACTTCCGGCGATTCAATCGATGATCGCCGAGGGCCGAAGCGTGAACGTGACGCTGATCTTTAGCCCAGAGCGCCATCAGCAAGTGATGGAGGCCTACATCTCAGGGCTCGAAGAACTGGCATCCGACCCGTCCGAGGATCTCTCTCGGGTGGCAAGTGTTGCGAGTTTTTTTATCAGTCGTGTCGATACCGAAGTCGATCAACGACTCGGAAGCCCTGATCATGAACTCTGTGGCACCGCTGCCATTGCTCAGGGTCGACTGGCCTACAACAATTTTCTTGAGACGTTCTCGGGACCTCGCTGGGATGCTCTTGCCGCCCGCGGGGCACGGGTTCAGCGACCGCTGTGGGCGTCAACGGGAACGAAGAACCCCGCCTATTCAGATGTGCTCTATGTCGATGAACTCATCGGGCCGGACACCGTGAATACTGTTCCGGAGGCAACACTTGATGCCTATCTCGACCATGGGGTGGTCAACCGAACAATTGATACCGACCATGAGGCAACAGTGCGCACGCTGAGTGCGCTGTCCCAGGCGGGCATTGACCTCGGTGATGTTTCAGAACAATTGGAGCGTGAGGGTCTCGCTTCGTTTGAAGCAAGTTTTGATGAAGTAATTGCTGCTCTTCGCGACAAAGCCAGCTGACAGCGCCGTTCCGGGCGCAGATGGTTCAGTCGCCAGCAAGGGCTTCAAGCACGTGTGCTGCTTTTTCGACCGATCGCCGAGCCTGCGTTAATCGTTTATCAGCAACCGGCCGCTCTGCTCCCGCTTCTGCGGCCTCCCGCAAGACTGATAGCGCTAAGTCATCAAGTTGTTCACCAATATCTCGCAGCCGCTCTGCGATCGTTGCCGCCTGTGCTTGGTCTGCAGTTGAAATCCCGTCGCCAGCCGTCATACGCCAATCTTAGATTCTCAACCCCATGTCCATGGGGCGGCTGTTTCTGGTGTTAGCCAATACAGGATGCGTCTCTGCGCTTCTTCAGTGATCACACCATCAGTTGTCGCCATGAGTTTCAACATGGTTGCCGCAAGGTTACGAAGTCTGACAAGGGAATCAAGGTCAGCGACGTCCCACTCGACATCGCCGTATCCGGCAGCAAATTCGGAATATGCCCGCTCACTCCCTTGCCATGGTGGTGTCGACCAGGCGCGTAGAGCAATGTGGTCCCAGATTGAGGAGCCGATTGACAGTAAGTCCCAGTCGATCAAAACAGGACCATCAGGTCCCATGATGACATTGCCTGGGTGGATGTCACCGTGGGTAATAACCGTTGGCGTTGTCGACACGATGTCGGCCCAGCGCTCTCCGGCATCTGCAACCGAACGAAGTATTTTGAGTGCATCCGCATCGATGGTGCCCGCTGCGTCGATGCGAGACATCATTTCTGGAAAGTTCCACCATGGAAGACCGGTTGGATGAGCAATCGGGTACCCATCGGGTACTGATTCGATGGTCACGTTCGAATGAAGTCGCCGCAACATCTGCCCGACGTCAAACCAGTCGATGTGACGGTTCGACTCGGGAATGTAGTCGTATGCGATGACACCAAGATCTGAGTCATCGCACTCAAAGGTTTCGATGACCTGTGGCACAGCAATCTCATGGCTGTGCAGCATTTGAGCAAGTGCCGCTGCGTTGTTTGGCGAACTCGTGAAATGACCGACACGGAGCACGACATCACCAGACCTAAATGTCGAGCACATCGACTCACGGATGATGTCAAGTTCCCCCAGCCCAAGCGTGCGAGCGCATTCATTGGCGCGGTGGCTCGCTGCAACTCGATCGGTAACCGGTCGCGCTACGAAAGGAGCGCCGACGTTTTGATCAGACACTGTTCGACGAGTCAGCACGGTCACGCAGCAAGATGACCCGACCGGCGTCAACTGGCTCACCATCGACAAGAACGGTGTCGCCGGGGCCGACATGATCGGTCATCGATTCAGCACGGTGATCGATTACAGCACGCAACTGACGCTCCCGGTTCGCCTTGGCAGCCCGACCTTCGCGGATCGCATCGCCAACTTCATCCACCTTCGACCGAACACGCTGTTCCACTCGATCACGTACGTGTCGAGGTGAAAGTTGTCGAGCTGCTGATCGAACCCGACGACGTGCCATGCGCATCGCTCCGGCGCCTGCAGTTGCACCTGCGATGAACCATCCGAGACGACGCATCACGCTCTCCTCTTTTCGTGTGAGACCACTTCAACTTTTGAGCCAGGCGACTTCAATCTCCCGACGGCACGTTTTACACCGGTTACGGTGCCGACAGCCTTAATCACAGGTGCTGCAAACAACCTTCGGGCGGCTCGCCCTGAAGTCTCTACCGCTTCAGAAATCGCTTCTGCAGAGCCGAGAACCCGATCAAAACGCTCGAGGTCGGCTCTGGCGCCATCCATTGCCGACTTCGCATAATCAGTTGTCGATCGGAGGTCTGCAATGAGCGGCAAGGTTTGCTCACGCATCTCGCGAACCTCGCGCCGGAGCGCTCGCAGAGCATCGAACACTCGAAGCAACACGATCGAGAGCGCAGCAAAACCGATCGCGCACAACACCACTGCCGCGATGAGCACAATGTCAGCTGTTTGCATCTCTATTTCCTCCGAAATCTTGATCTGGACGGTACCACCGTCGATCCGAAAGCGTGTCAGGCAGATACTCAAGTTGGAGGGACGGATCATCATGTGGTGACACGTACCCGGCCCCATGACCGATTTCAGCCGCTCCCGAGTAATGAGCATCACGAAGATGTGCTGGAACCTCGCCAACGACTCCGGCTTGCACATCGGCCATAGCCGACCAGATAGCCCGAGCGACAGAATGTCCCTTGGGTGCACTCGCCAAATAAATCGCTGCTTCGGCAAGGTTGAGTTGTGCCTCTGGCATTCCGACTACATCGACTGCAGAAGCTGCTGACACCGCAACGGTCAACGCCTGAGGATCGGCCATTCCAATATCTTCACTTGCAAAAATCACCATTCGACGAGCAACAAACCTGACATCTTCACCTGCCGACAGCATTCGAGCAAGCCAGTACACCGCCGCATTCGGGTCGGAGCCGCGCATCGACTTGATGAATGCACTCACAACGTCGTAATGGTCGTCTCGACCGTATCGCAAGGCACTCGTCCCCAGCGCTGCTTCAACGTGACTGAGGGTGACATGTGAGGTCTGCGATGCAAGAGCACATCCGACCTCTAGAGCAGTCAACACCTGACGACCGTCTCCACCGGCACGTTCAATCAACAAATTGATCGCATCTTCATCAGATGTCATACCTTCGGCACGAAGACCTCGCTTCACCAACTCTGCAATGTCATCACGGTTCAACGGTTCGAGCCGGAACAGCGTTGAACGACTGCGAAGCGGTGCATTCACCTCAAAGAACGGATTTTCTGTTGTCGCACCAATGAGAGTGATCGTGCCGTCTTCAACCGCCGGAAGGAGTGCGTCTTGTTGAGATTTCGAGAAGCGATGAATCTCGTCGAGAAACAAAATCGTTCCCTGCTGGTGCTCTCCTAGTCGCTGACGTGCTTGCTGAATGACTCCTCTCACATCGGCAACACCAGCGGTAACCGCAGAGAGTTGCACAAAGGCGCGTTTCGTTGAACCTGCAACTGCAAGAGCAAGACTGGTTTTCCCAGTTCCTGGAGGCCCCCAAAACAATGCTGATGTCAGCCGGTCGCCTTCGACAAGCAACCGAAGTGGAGCGCCGGACCCGACGAGGTGCTGTTGACCGACGACCTCGTTGATTGAGCGAGGCCTCAGCCGCGCCGCCAACGGAGCACGACTCTTTAGATGCTCGTCTGCTGCTGCCGAGAAGAGGTCAGACATCTTGCCAAGCCTCGGCGCTCAGCAGCATCTCTTCGTAGCCGGGCTTCCTGAAGTCGACCACCACCTCAAGCAATTCTGATGATGTCATCCACGACCAACTGACAAATTCAACATTGTCGAGAACCGGCTCAATCGCTGAATCCCTCGCCATAAATCGGAACCAACGGTGCACCTGTCCGAGGTGACGGCGCAAACGCCTATGCCCGTCAGGGAATTCATAAACGGTCCAGCCCACTGACTTGGAGCGGAGTTCAACCTCGTCAGCGGTTAGTCCGGTCTCTTCTTCAAGTTCGCGCCATGCGGCGTCCACTGGTGATTCCCCATCGTCGATTCCACCCTGCGGGAACTGCCATGCTCCGGCGACATCGCTACGTTCACAGGCGAGCACACGACCGTCAGGGTGCTCTACGACAATGATTACTCCAGCACGAAACGTTGCTGCCACGACCCTGATCGTACTTCGCGAATGAAATCTGGATCTCAGCGGCCAAGCGCCCGCAGACGCTGGCGAACATCGACATAATCAGAATCGGCCTTTGCGATCTGTTCAAAGAAGCGAACCGCTCCAACGGTGTCACCGGCGCGATCAAGCAGATCGGCAAGCATGTACCACTGGCGGAGATGATGCTCACGAACGCGCTTTGGTTTTGAGCGAGCAGGCTGCATTTCCTTGATCGCCTCGGCGAATTCACCCTGGTCTGCAAATGACCCTGCCATGATGATCCGACCTTCGGCCATTGTTTCGTGTGCAGGAGATGCTTGACGAAGCTCTTTCCACACCGCAGCGACATCTTTGTGGCGACCAAGAGCACGAAGCGAGTCCATCAGAATTGGCATCGTGTCAGGATCTGGGTGCAATGTCTGAGCCCGCTCGAGCGCAGCAGCGGCTTTACGCCATTCCCCTAAGCGGTAGTTCGATAGCCCAATCAGTTCATGAACTGCTGCGACGCCACTCATCTCACGAGCAAGTTGATTGCCGATGCGCCGAGCTTCGGTATAGCGCTCCCGTTCTAAGGAAACGAAGGCCCCGAGCAGTCGTTCGCGCAACTTCGCCGCACGCTGCGGCGACGGAACTGCTGCATTGACCCGATCTCGAACCTCGCTGGAAAGCTCGAAGTTATTGTCGCGAACCGGTCGAGCTCGCTGCACGGCCTGCTCGACCTCCTCACGAACTGGACCCTCGTCGATCCACTGATCAATATGCTCTTCGCGCTCTGCTGGGTACTGACCGAGCCGCGCTGTACCGCCACCGCGTGAACGCACCTGCGCAGCGCGGCGCTCCGCCTCATTTCGCGGTTCCCGAGCCTCGCGCTCTTCCCAGCTCTCGCGTCGACCATCTCGTGAACGTTCCTGCCACTCCGGACGGTCTGGCCTTCTGCCACCGCGGCCACCGGAATCGCGAGAGTTTCGATAGCCACCGCCGCGCCCATCGGAATCACTCCGCCGGAAGTTGCGGGCACCCGGACGGCGATCATCCGACCGACGATCGCCACCTCGTGTTCCGCCGTCGTCATCACGACGGTATGTCCTACGGTCGTCATCGCTACGTTCACTTCTGCTGAACGGCCGATCCCCGCTGTGACCCTGACCTCGAGCCAGTCCACGCGATCCGCCTGATCTCGACGGACCAGAGCGACCCGAACTGTTACCAGCTGCACCGGGCCGACCAGGGCCACCCCGACGAACACCTGGGCCAGAAGGTCGACGCGTTGCCGATGAACCACTACCCGAGCGTTCTCCCGGCCTCCGATCGCCATCACTTCGTGAGTCTGAACGCCCACCAGAGTCCGACCAGCGTTTGCGGGGGTCACCGCCCCCACGAGAGCCACCACTTTGGCCACGTTGGCCACCGCGGGTACCACTTGACGGACGGTCGCCACGTCCCCCGCGGGACTCACCTCGGCTATCACCACTGCGACCATCACGACGGCTTGCCCCGCCGCTACTCGAGCGACCGCCATTAGCTCGAGGTGGCCCCTTGCGAGCACCACCAGACGATGAACGTCCAGACGAATTACGACGTGGTTGTGGTGCAGGCATTTGAACGAGGCTATGCCCGAATCGTGGCTGCACCACCTCATCGACGATGAAAACAACAAGAGGCGCCGGGCAATATGCCCAGCGCCTCTTGATTAAGAAATCCGGCGACGTCCTACTCTCCCAGGGGATCTCTCCCCAAGTACCATCGGCGCTGACAGGCTTAACTTCCGTGTTCGGGATGGGAACGGGTGTGACCCTGTCGCCATGGTCACCGAAACTTATTGTCAATGGGTTTGCACCCAAGGACTCCAGAGCAAGCACGAGCGTAAGAGATCCAAGCCCTCGGCCGATTAGTACCGGTCAGCTAAACACATTACTGTGCGTACACTTCCGGCCTATCAACGTGGTGGTCTTGCCACGGGCCTTACTGCGTTAACCGCATGGGAACACTCATCTTCGAACGGGTTTCCCACTTAGATGCTTTCAGCGGTTATCCCTTCCGGAGGTGGCTAATCTGCCGTGCCCTTGGCAGGACAACAGACACACCAGAGCTCCGTCCGTCCCGGTCCTCTCGTACTAGGGACAGCCTTCGTCAATGTTCCTTCGGTTGCGGAGGATAGAGACCGAACTGTCTCACGACGTTCTGAACCCAGCTCGCGTACCGCTTTAATGGGCGAACAGCCCAACCCTTGGGACCTGCTTCAGCCCCAGGATGCGATGAGCCGACATCGAGGTGCCAAACCTTCCCGTCGATATGGACTCTTGGGGAAGATTAGCCTGTTATCCCCGGGGTACCTTTTATCCGTTGAGCGACCACACTTCCACACGTGATGGCCGGGTCACTATGCCCTACTTTCGTACCTGCTTGACTTGTAGGTCTCGCAGTCAAGCTCCCTTGTGTCATTGCACTCGACGGCTGATTGCCAACCAGCCTGAGGGAACCTTTGGGCGCCTCCGTTACATTTTAGGAGGCGACCGCCCCAGTCAAACTACCCGCCTGGCGCTGTCCCTAATCCGGATAACGGATCGAGGTTAGAGGCCCAAATGACGCAGGGTGGTATTTCAACAATGACTCCACACTGGCTAGCGCCAATGCTTCCACGTCTCCCACCTATCCTACACAACGACATTCGAAACTCAACACCAAGTTATAGTAAAGGTCCACGGGGTCTTTTCGTCCTTCCGCAACTAACGAGCATCTTTACTCGTACTTCAATTTCGCCGGGTCTATGGTTGAGACAGTGGGGAAGTCGTTACGCCATTCGTGCAGGTCGGAACTTACCCGACAAGGAATTTCGCTACCTTAGGACCGTTATAGTTACGGCCGCCATTCACTGGGGCTTAGGTTCACAGCTTCGCTCCGAAGAGCTAACCGTTCCCCGTGACCTTCCAGCATTGGGCAGGCGTCACAGCGTATACAGCGCCTTGCGGCTTCGCACGCTGCTGTGTTTTTGGTAAACAGTCGCTACCCCCTGGTCTGTGCCACCCCCATCAGCTCGGATCGCGAAGATCGTCACCAACAGGGGTCCTCCTTCTCCCGAAGTTACGGAGGTAATTTGCCGAGTTCCTTAACCATAGTTCTCCCGATCGCCTTGGTATTCTCTACCCGCCCACCTGTGTCGGTTTGGGGTACGGGCACCGTGTCAACTCACTGCTGGGATTTTCTTGGCAGCATGGGATCAGTGACTTCGCCTAAACGGCTCGGCATCACGTCTCAGTGTTAAGGCTCCAACTCTCATCGGAACCCACCTACACGCTTACCCGGGGACTACCATCGCCCCGGTTCACCTACCCTCCTGCGTCCCCCTTCAGCTATCCGCCGGACACTCGGTCGGCTCGCTTCCCGAAGGAAACAGCCCCGACGTTGCGACCATTGGACCTGACGCGAACACGGTGGTACTGGAATATTCACCAGTTGTGCATCGACTACGCCTTTCGGCCTCGCCTTAGCTCCCGACTAACCCTGGGGGGAATAGCCTTCCCCAGGAACCCTTGGGCTTTCGGCGGAGGGGTTTCTCACCCCTCTCTCGCTACTCATGCCTGCATTCTCACTTGATGCCGCTCCACGACTGTTTACACACCCGCTTCACTGCTGCATCAACGCTCCTCTACCGCTCATACTTACGTATGAACCCATAGCTTCGGCTCTGAACTTGAGCCCCGTTACATTGTCCGCGCAGGATCACTCGACCAGTGAGCTATTACGCACTCTTTCAAGGGTGGCTGCTTCTAAGCCAACCTCCTGGCTGTCTAAGCAATCCCACATCGTTTTCCACTTAGTTCAGAATTTGGGGCCTTAGCTGATGGTCTGGGCTGTTTCCCTTTCGTCCAACGAAGCTCATCCCCCGTGGACTCACTGCCGTGCTCTGGAGTACCGGTATTCGGAGTTTGACTGGGGTCGGTAAGCTTGTAGGCCCCCTAACCCAATCAGTGCTCTACCTCCGGCACTGAACACACGACGCTGCACCTAGATGCATTTCGAGGAGAACCAGCTATCGCCAAGTTTGATTAGCCTTTCACCCCTATACACAGCTCATCCCCGCCATTTTCAACTGACGTGGGTTCGGTCCTCC
>Ga0181596_10000714_pt1 | contig 34250 bp, 32 predicted proteins | sample 041ome_6_FD_148655 | JGI IMG/M metagenome (GOLD analysis project Ga0181596, IMG submission 148655) | Coastal salt marsh microbial communities from the Groves Creek Marsh, Skidaway Island, Georgia - 041402US metaG (spades assembly) | ecosystem: Environmental > Aquatic > Marine > Intertidal zone... | reverse complement strand
CAGAATTAGAGGCTGCGATCCCCATCGATGACATTCCTGAAGCTCAAGCTGAACGTGATAAAAAGTTAATGGCGCTAATCAAACATAAACAGCAGAACTGATACTGAGTGTCAGTCACCCGAGATATGGTACAAGTAACGAGAACACATGTAGATCGCACTGCACTACTTTTATGAGATTTTTTCAGGTATCTTGCGAATATTAGAGTGCCTTTTAGGTGAATTTTGAGTTCCTTTTTCACGTAAATGAACGCATCTATTGGTGCCCGGGGGGGCACAAAGATGATTTTCTTAAATATCATTTGAATATATTTAGTTATGAGAAACATAAATTATTGAAGTAATCCTGAGCGCGGTCCAAATCATCATCAGCTATCATGAATACTTAGACCCTGAAATTCCTAAACTGACTCTGCTGCATTTACCCTGACCAGACCGCAATAGTTATACTATTTAGGGCGCCACAACAGTTGAGCTGTGTACAAGTGACAATGGAATGTGCACAGGCGTAATGCTTCGCTTCTCGGCTGTATTTCTGTAAATTTTTATATCCGCTCCGTAGTCCAATCGGGAGTAATTAATGAAGAGCTGCAGTAAGGCTGAGCATCGTGACCTGCGAACATTCCGTCTTGTGTCACTAGAACAGTGCGCCAACCACGTGCGGCGCCGCCAATAATGTCGGTGTGCAGCGTATCACCGATCATAGCAATGCGATTTGGAAGAACGCCGGTCAGCGACACCTCAGCCAGCGCGTAAACCTCTGCGAAGGGTTTACCGAAAAACTGAATTTCGTACTCCATTTGGTCAAGTAGCAAATGCCCAAAATGTCCGGGCTCTTGCGAAAAGCCGTTTTCGCGCGGGGCGGCAATGTCGGCATTGGCAATCACCAATGGTCGCGGGTTTTCACGCAGCGAACGTTCAAGAAGCGCTTGACGCGACACCGACCACTCCGCAGACGACAAAAATAGGAAACCTTCGGCTTGATCATAGAGTAACTGATCATCACCTAATCGTAGTGTCTTTGTGGGAATGTCACTAAGATCATCGTTTATCGCAGCGATGCAGCCAAATGTTCGCTTATCCAAACCAATCAATGCAGCATCTCGGCTAGTAATGATCTCTTCCGGTTCAAGACTTAAGCCAAGATGCTTGAATTTTGCGACGGCTTCTTCATGTTTATAGCTTGCTGCATTAGATAAAATGCGAATTGCGCAGCCGCGCGCGCGCAATTCATCAAGACGCTCCGCCGCTCCCGGGATTGGGGTTTCGCCAACATTTAGGACGCCGTAAGCATCAAACACAAAGGCATCTATTTGATCTGTGATATCCAAAAGCGAATTTATGGCAATTGTGCTTTGCGCAAACGTCGCCATGGGCAAGCGGTCCCTTACGGACTGATAACGATCAAATATTTCCTGGACTGTTAACATAGGATCAGTGACTTTCTAATGTTCGGCCTGGCGGCTTTTTTAGTTGCTGGCTTTTCGTTTTGCTAACAGTCGTGTCGACAGAAGATCGCCTGAGCGCTCTGCAATTGGATGACCTATCGTTGCAAATGCAGCGTTGATCGTTTTGAGCGATCGCAGTGTGTCTTGATGGATATGGCTTGTTGCAAAGCTGGCAGGGATATTTTTGCGCAACCGCACGAGATGTCGTTCTTGTAGCTTTTGCTCTACTTTTCGGACTTTGTCTTTAGCATGAAGCAGTTGGCGTGCTGCGTCTGGGGCACCGGTCATGAGGACACTTAAGGCAAGCTGTGTATTGCTGAGAATGCGGTCGTGGAAATCTTCGAGATCCGACCACCCATCTTCCGAAAATTCCAACCCATCAGATTTCAACCGCTCAGCGTTCGCAACAAGATTCTGTGAAATCGCGCCGGCTGCAGTTTCTAAATTAAACGCGATTGACGCCAGTTCACCAGCTTTGTTCTGTTCAGTCTCTGATAATTCTTTATGATCTAACCCAGCCAAGAAACCTTTAATGTCCGAATGCATAGTCCTGACATCCTCAGACTTTTTGATAATAGCTTTTGCTCCAGGAGCATCCCAGTTTTGGAACAAACCCATCGACGAACGCAGCATGACCTCGATCGCTTCTCCCATCTTCATTATCTCGCGCGCGGCGCATGATAGAGCGCGCGATGGCCGGTTAAGCGTTGACGGATCAAGGGCAGTGCTGTGTGTCAGTGGGCTGACCGTATCTTCGCGTACAGACCTCAGCTTCAGCGTAGCATCCGCAATCAACCTTAAGAACGGTACACAAACCAGAGCCAAACCAATATTGAACACCAAATGCAGGTTGATGATCTGTTGCGCTGCCTGAGAGCCCAGCCAGCTTAAATTTCCCGCGCTTTTTGACAAAATCACAAGGACCAGCGCAGCACCTCCGCCACGCAGCACGAGGTTTATCAAGACTGCGCTTCGTGCGGTCAAAGGCGCTTTCAGCGTAAGCACATAGGCCAATATCGCGGCTCCTGCATTTGCCCCCAGCACCATCGCAGCCGCCCCACTTGACGGCAGAAGCCCTTGCCCTGTTAGAGTGACAAAGAACAGAACCGCAGCGACCGACGAGTGCACGGCCCATGCAAATAATCCGCCAATCAAAAATGACGACACAAGGTCGCCAGCCAAATAGTCCATGACACTTGCCGTTGCAGTGCTTTCGATAAGAGGAGCGGTTGCATTACGAATCATATCAAGCGAGACTAAGATAAGTCCTAACCCGATCAGGATGCGTCCGGTTTGGCGGATTTCATTGTGTGAGCTTTGCAGAAATAATACGACACCACAAAGCAAAAAAAGTGGGATCAAAAATTCTTGGCGGACTAGAAAAATCTGAGACACAATCGCAGAACCGATGTCGGCACCAAGCAATATTGCTGTTCCCGCCAATAATCCAACGCCACCCTTTTTTGCAAAATTCGACAACAATACAGCGACCGCCGTGGCGCTTTGCAAACACAATGCGGCAATCGCACCACTAACTAGGGCTTGCAGTCTGTTTGCATTAGATCGACGCAGAAAGGCGCGTAGGTGCACCGAGAATGCTCGCTCGACCCCCGTGCGCAACAAGCGGACCGCCCAGATCAAAAGTGCAGCGGCACCCGCGATATGCAGCGCGAACAAAATGATGCTTGAACCTACCATCAATCAATCATGTATCTGGGTAAAACAGGTACGGACCAGGATAATCACCCACAGGAACATAATGGCTGGTGATGACGCCACGTATTTCGTGCAACATAAATCCACCCGGTTCTTTGGTTAAGCAATTTGGCGCAGCTTCACGCAAGTCCATCGTGACAGCATGGGATACACCCGGCGCAATCTGGCAGATAACGTCACCAAAAGGCGCAACAATATTGCGGTGAACATGTCCACAGGTCAGGCGCAGCTCTCCTGTGTAGCTAGACAAAATTGCCTTAAACTCTTTGCTGTAGCGTAGATTTTGGATGTCCATCTTATCAATGCCGGTTAAAATTGGCGGGTGATGAGTCATTACGATGGTTGGTTTACCACCGTTGGCCTCCAGTGTTGTAGACAGAAATGACAATGTCTCATCGCTAAGATGGCCATGGGCTGCCTCTGCAACGCTACTGTCCAACCCGATCACAACCAGATCATCAAAGTGGGCGTCCCAATTGATGGGACCAACGGTTGGCATCCACGGCTGGTCAGCGAAACATTCCCGCATAACTTCGATGTTGTCATGATTGCCTGGGATGACGCGGTACGCCAAATTGAGAGGCTCCATAAGTGCCCGAAACCGTTCGTATTCTTCGACAGTGCCAAAGTCGGTCAGATCACCTGAGACAAAGACCATATCAATAGGGCCGATCTCTGGCAGACAGCGGTTGATGGTTTCGACGCAATTTGACAATGCTTCAGCGGTATCGACTTGGCCGTAGGCCATTTGACCGTACGGAACAATATGCGGATCTGAAATTTGAATGATCCGTGTCATGTAACATCTACCTCTTGTGGAAGCAGCATTAGGGTTTCCGGCTTGATCGCGACATTGATCATGTCGCCCACCTTCGGTGCGTTCTGCCCAGCATGGATTGAAGCGATGGTATCAGATGTGATGCCGGAAATGCCAATCTTGTAGTGGGTGCCCAGAAACGTCACAGTTTCAACCTTACCCCTCAAGGGGCCATCGTCTCCAATGCAAACATCTTCAGCGCGCACGAATATGGTTTGACCTTCGCCACGCGCAGGCAAGGTTAACGCGCCACCATCAAGGTACAATGTTGCGCCATCGGCCTTGCCGCGCAGCGACATCGCATTGCCTACAAACCCTGCTACGAAGGGCGATTTTGGATTGCGGTAAAGTTCTTCTGGCGTGCCGGTTTGTAAAACGCGACCTTGGCACATAACAGCAACACGATCAGCGATGGCCATCGCTTCATCTTGGTCATGGGTTACGAATATAGCAGTTATATCGAATTCGCGTAGCAGCACCGCTAATTCTTCACGCAAGGTTCCGCGCAAAGATGCGTCCAGCGCCGATAACGGTTCATCCAGCAACAACATTCTGGGTCGTGGTGCGATCGCACGCGCAAGGGCGACGCGCTGGCGCTGCCCACCAGAAAGCGCCGTAATCGCGCGAGCCGCGAATGGTTGTAGCTGACACATTTCCAAGACTTCGGTGACGCGGGCCTCGATCTCGGACTTAGGTAGTTGTTGCATTTTCAGCCCGTAGCCGATGTTGGCACGCACAGACATGTTTGGAAACAGGGCGTAGGATTGGAACACCATACCGACTTGCCGGCGCTCAACCGGCAGCGGAGTCACATTGTCATTGTCAAACCAGATTTCACTTCCTGCGTCGGGTGTCTCCAAACCCGCAATGATGCGCAACAAGGTGGTTTTACCGCAGCCTGATGGGCCAAGCAGCGAGACAATCTCGCCCTTTCCAACTGACAGATCAGTGGGTAACAGCGCTTTGGTACCATCGGGGTAGGTTTTGGCAGTATGAGTCAGTCGTAAGGTCATTGTGTAATCCTTTGAGCGCGTGCCGAAGCCCACTGCATGGCCATCAAGAGCGGAACAATCAGTATGAAAAAAACAAGAGTGTAAGCTGAGGCGATTTCTAGCCGCATTGAAGCATAGCTGTCGGCAAGACCGACGGGCAGCGTTTTTAGGTACGGCGTATGCAACATCCAGGTAAGGTTGAACTCACCAATAGACAACGTGACAACGGTTAGCGATCCCGCCAAAATGCCGGGCATAGCATTAGGCACCACAATGTCTCGGAACCGCTGCCAAGGTGAGGCACCAAGCGAAGCGGCCCCCTCTTCAAGTGTTTTGAGATCAATAGAGGCCAGGACCGCAAGAATGGACCTTACCATGAAAGGTAATGTGTACAGTACGTGCCCGACAAGTATAAATGTCCAGGATGCACGGAACCCTTTCATCGAACCATAGAGTTGCAACAACGCCAAGGCGAGGGCCAAACCTGGGATCGCAAGTGGCAACGAGATGAATTCCTCCAGCAGCCGCGACAACCATCCAGGGTGGCGGGCCAAACCATATGCAGCGGGCAGTCCGATAATTAATGTGCAGACCAAACAGGCGATAGCCAACCACATGGATAGGAAAATACTGTTTGCATAAAGCTCCCATACTTCGATGACCCATTTAAATGTCAAACCGGATGATATGCCTTTAAAATAGTTTGCCGTCAGACCCGCGAGAACTGACATGATAATGGGCACGAAAAGGAATGCGCAGGCCAGCAGAGTGACGGCAAGTTGCATTATCTTCACTTTGGATTTGAACATGTCAGCCACCTCCAGCCACAGTTGAACCTGACAAGGAGCGCGCGATCAGCAACAAGATCCATGTAATAATGCCCAAAACAATGGACAACGCAGAGGCCATCGCGATGTTCGCGGAAAGAGTAAATTCGGTGTAAATAACCATAGGAATAACATCAATATCGGTGGCAAGTGTGAAGGCGGTTCCAAAAGCGCCCATCGCAGTAGCAAAAGCAATCGCACCCGAAGCAATTAGCGAGGGCATTAGACCGGGTATGATAACATCCATCACAACCCGATAGGGTGTCGCCCCCATTGTACGGGCGGCCTCCTCAAGAGAGGGGTCAAGTTTTTCCGCTGCGGCCATCACCGTGAGCAAGACACGCGGAATTGAGAAATAGAGATACCCAAGAAATAAGCCAATTGCAGAATAAGCAAATACAACATGTCCAGGGGTCAATTGGTTCACCAGCCCTTGGCGACCACCCAGTAGGATAATCAGAAAGCCTATTACAACACCTGGAAACGCTAAGGGTAAGGTAAGGACCGACAGAACTGTGCCCCGACCTGCAAACCGATTGCGTACTAAGAACATGCCCGCAGTTGTAGATACAGCAAGGGCTGCAAAGGTGGTGGCCAGAGACACCAGAACTGTCAAAACAAGCGTGTTCAAATAACGTGGTTTGCGCAAAATATCGAGGTAAACTGCCCACCCAGCGCTACCTTCCCCGGATACCACAAACAGACGGATCAGCGGTAGCGCCAAAAACGCGATGGCAAAGATGAGAAGTGGCGTCAGGCACGCCAATATAAAATTGCGATCTGTCATACGAATTCCTCGTAGGGTCACGCTGACGCAACCCTACTGGTTAAAACATGTGATTAGTCAACTTCAGACAAGTAACGCTCACCAAAGCCAGCTTGTACTTGTTCCATCTTTGCATAATCGACTGCAACGGCACGCTCATAATCGCTTGCGGGCAGGAATTTGGCCGCTACGTCTGCTGGCAATTCAACAGGACGTGCTGGCTGAAGATAGGCATTTGTCCAGATTGCTTGACCCTTATCTGATAAGATAAAGTCCAGCACCTTTTTGCCAAGCTCGGGATTTGGACCGTTGTTTACTAAGCTCATAACGTAAGGCACCCTAACCGAGCCTTCGCAGGGCATCACAAACTCAAAGTTACCATCTTCTTCGTACTTTCCGCGATAAGCGTTAAAGTCATAGTCAAATAGGATTGGGATTTCGCCTGATACCACACGCGCATAGGACGTTTGCTTTGGAACAATTGGCGAATTTTCACCCAACTCTTTAAAATATTTGATTGCTGGGTCAAAGTTGTCCAGATCGCCACCAAAAGCCATGTTCACTGCAACTGCGCCGGCGTAGCCAACAAATGCAGATGACGGGTCAAGATATCCAACCATGCCGCGATATTCAGGTTTTTTCAGATCCGCAAAGCACTGAGGTACTTCCGCCCCACCAAGCGCATCAACGTTCACAAAAAAACCGAGCGAGCCATAGTGGATTGCAAACCACTTGCCGTCCGGATCTTTTAGGCCGTCAGGAATTTCATCAAATTTTGCCGGCTTGTAAGCGGTCGCAACGCCTTCATTGCCGGCCTTAATACCTGTCGTCACGCCATAGTAGGCAACATCTGCTATAGGGTTATCTTTTTCCGCCAAGAGTTGGCTCAAGGTCTGGCCAGAATTCTTGTTGTCATGGGGCATCTGAACATCGATTTCTTTGTCGATCGCTTCAAGCATTGATGCCCAATCCGCCCATTGTGGCGGGCAGTTATAACACACAGCATCTTCGGCCAGCGCAGGTGCTGCGAATGCTATTGTCAAAAAGGCTGTTGCAAGTTTATGTTTCATGTTGATCTCTCCTGTTGGATTTTAGCTTTCTGGTAGGTTTGGTCGTCTGACGGCGGAAAGGCTGCAACCTTTTCGCCGTCTTTGCTTTCGGCTGCCAAAGGCATCAGACTGCCTCCGGCGCGGAAACTGAATGTTTGTTCTTTTAGAGGTGATTGGGGCGGCGTTGACCCGGTGATCATCGAAAGGATCGTCTGACTCGCGCCTGCACCCAATTTGCGGGGAGCTGTTACAATCGTCGCAAGCGTTGGATCAATCATCTGACCAACTTTGATGCCATCAAACCCGACAATTGACATGTCACGCGGCACGTCTATCGACAATTGTCGCGCACTGCGAATGGCTGCAAGGGCGCGGTAATCGTTTGAAGCAAAAATGCCTGTGATATCCGGGTGGCGCTTCAAAAACGCGCCTAGTTGAGGTGTCAAATCATCCTCGTCGTCACCCACCTCCAACAAGGCAGGTGGTGTCATTTTGTGATTGGCGCACCCTTGTGAAAAGCCTTCGAAACGCTGGCGCGCGCGGTCAGAACTTAAAAAGTCCAAGCCAAGAAAGCCCGTGTGTTTATGGTTATTTTCAAAAAATACATCTGCGACTTTCACGCCGGCCGCATGGTCATCCACCGCCCAACTGATCTGCCCCGCAGGCGCGGTATTATACAGCAAGCAATGAGGCAAAGTCCGCGAGCGGATCAAATCCAGCCCTTCACTGTTTTGAACATCACCAACAGTCAAAATAATCCCGTCGACTTGCTTGGCGATCAATGTCCGAATGGCATGAGTTTCCATTTCAGCGTTGTAGTTAGTGCAAATCAGTAGCATTTGATATCCAGCGTCTAAGCAAACCTCTTGCGCGCCTTGCACTGCATCCGCATAAACAGGGTTTTCAATAGACGGGACAACGCATCCAATTGTGCGGGTAGTATTGCTTTGGAGGGATCGGCCTACTTCGCTGAAGTGAAAATCGAGTTCCTTGACCGCAGTCATGACCTTCGCGCGCATCTTGGCACTCGCGGAACCTGTGTTGTTCAACACCCTGCTTACGGTTGCGACACCGCAGCCTGCACGTTGAGCAACATCCTTAATTGTGGCCACTTGACCCAACGCTCACCCCCTATTGGAAACGTTTCCAATTATGAATACCTAAAATCTGCTAAACACGCAAGAAATTTCCAGACGCAAAAAATATTCCGTTTAAAAACATATGATAAGAGCCGGACGACATGTCATCAATTTACATATGGACGAACAGAGCGTGACTAAATCACGAGTGGAATGCTAGATAAAATGATGATTCGTTTTCGTAGTGCTGTCAGAAAAACGAGCTAAATGATTTTATTTACAGTCGACTTGTCAATTCCGGTTGCTTAATTACCTGCCCCGCCCTTCGCTCTTTGATTTTGCATTCAAATTGAAAGCCAAACCTGTGCCTGATCGAATTGCGAAAATTCGTTAACGACAATGGTACGCATTAGGCTAGCTCTTGGAGTTTGGCCACAACAGCGCGACGGACAGGTGCGTAACCGTGTTGCCCTGTCATCTCATAGAGAGATTTACTCACGTCGTAGTGCCGTGCAAGACCACCACGTATCACTCGCTCAATAGGCCCATCAGGATAACCCAGCCCCATGCAGCAGGTTTTGTCCAAATCCTCAGCCGATGCCAAACCTTCGTCCAAGAAACGCAACGCATCGTTGTATTTTGGACGCACCAACCGATCCACGATACGGCCAGCAAGGTCTTTGCACACAACCACGTCAAAACCCGCGACCTCAAAAATCTCTCGAGCAGCTTGTATAGCCGTATCTAGCGTATTTGGTTGGCGCACTAATTCGATCAGGTTCGAAGGGGCGTCATTGCCATTGCGATAGCGCGCAAATCCTACTGCATTTGAACCCTCATTGCCCATATCTTCGCCTGTATGAACACCCAAACATTCGGTATCAAGTTCAACCAAAACAGCAGTTTTGCTATCATCGGGCTGATAACTGTCACCCAAATGTACGGTCACATCCCCACTCGCCGCACCATCAAACCCATCGGGGAAAGACCGACTTTCACCGACGGTTTTTACCACAAACGCAGGCGCAGAGGTTGCCTTTTCACGAGTTAAACCCGTCAAGAACCCTTGACCCGATTTATTGCCCAACTTACCCGCAGCCACCATCTGACGACAGAGCGGCGGAACTGCGGCGCGCGTGTCTAAAGTAACGGGGAAGAGTGCTTCGCCTAACAGGACTTGGGTATCCAAGCCAATCAGATCAAGCAATGTGCAAGGACCCATGCGATACCCAAGGCCCGATTTGATCGCCGTATCGATATCTTCCGGCGTCGCAAGGCCCGCCTCAATCGCGCGGATTACGTCATTGTTGAACGGAACCAACAGTGCATTCAAAATAAAACCCGGCTTGTCCTGTGTTTCGACTGAAATCTGCCCTACTGCTTCGATCCACGCCCAGGCGGTTTGGAACGTATCATCCGAAGTATTTATTCCCCGCGACATCTCAACCAGTTTCATCACTTGAGCAGGCAGGCAGAAGTGCATGCCGACCACGCGGTCTTCACGACCGCATCCGCCTGCAATTTGTGTGATCGACAACGTCGAGGTATTAGAAGCAAAAATTGTCTCATCCTTGCAAATACCATTCAGTTTACTGAACAGATCCTTTTTCACATCTAGATTTTCAAAAATCGCCTCGATCACCATATCGCAATCGGCCAGATCGTTTAGGTTCGTGGTATCGGACATCCGCGCCAAAGCGGCATCACAGCCCTCTTGGCTCATTCGGCCCTTTTCTACTGATTTAGCAAAGAATTTTTCCGCCACTGAGCGTTGACGTGCCAAACCATCGGCAGACAGATCGAAACAAACGATTTCAAAACCACCGCGTGCAGCAACCAACGCGATCCCCGCGCCCATAGTGCCACCCGCGCCGCAAACGCCCACTTTTCTGATGGTCATAACTCTTCTCCTAATCTTGTTGGCTTGCGCTGAAATCCTGGTTGTCTGCACCCAAACGTGGGGCGGTTTGTGTGTCTTGGGTATTAGCCACCAAATTGCGCGCAATCGGTGTGGGCAGCGCAGTAATGATCGCGCCCTCTTCGTTGCTCAGCTGACGATCAAACACACCGCGCGCGCAGAAATGCGGATCATCCATGGCCTCTTTCATGGTCTTAACGATAGAACAGCAGCAATCTGCCGTTTCAAACACCGCCGCCCAATGGGCCGCGGGTTGGCCCGCGATGATTGCGACGATACCTTGGCGCGTGGCCTCTGGATCGGCAACATCATTTCGCAACGCGTCGGGCAGATTAATCGCCTCGCAGAAAATGTCCCAAAACTTTTCCTCTAATGGCGCGGCAGCAAGGATGCGATCATCCGCGGTTGCATAGAGTTGATAGCGTGGCGATCCACCCGTGACCAAAGCATCGCCATTGCCCGCCCATCGATCCGCCACCTGCCCATCACCCATGGCCCAATAGAGAAACGGAAACAGGTTTTCCGCCATGGAAATATCTAAATACGCGCCGCCCTTGCCTGCATCGCGCGCACGCAATGCAAGCAATATGTTGAACAAAGCGGGATAGGTGCCCCCCGCAATATCGGCAATCAAAGCGGGTGGCAAAACAGGATGATCAGTTGACCCATGGCTAAGCGATAAAAGTCCCGCATCGCCAATGTAATTCAAATCATGCCCCGCCCGCAGCGCCTTGGGGCCAGATTGCCCATAGCCTGAGATGGAACAGTAAATAATGTCAGGCTTGATCTGACAAATATCGTCATACCCCAAACCCAAACGCGCCATCACGCCGGGGCGAAATTGTTCTATGATAACATCAGTCTTTTTGATAAGCGGGATCAAAACGTCGAGCGATGCGGGGTCTTTGAGATCCAACGCAATACTGCGTTTGCCACGGTTGAGCATATTGAAATTCACGCTATCCACACCCCATTTTGGAACGTAGCTGCGCATTTCTTCACCTGCTCCAGGGCGTTCGATTTTGATAACTTCCGCCCCTGCGTCGGTCAAAAATAGCCCCGCCATCGGCCCCGGTAAAAGGGTCGAAAAGTCCAAGACCTTGATCCCATCCAGCGCCCCTTGCATCATGCGCACTTCTTTTCGCGGAAACAGCGGCCAATCAATTGTCGATGGATTTGGTTGGTACCTTCCCATATTTGACAGATCTTGGCATCTCGCATCAGCCGTTCCGCACGGTAATCTTGAATATACCCATACCCCCCATGGAATTGGACATTTTCAAGTGCCATTTTCATGGCTAGGTCACTGGCGCGCATTTTGGCGATCGAAGCTTCCATCCCAAAATCTGTAGACAAGCCATCGACCAATTCGGCAACATAATCGATCCAACGTTCGACCATCAACAATTCGCTGGCCAAATCGGCGAGCGTAAATTGGTTACCTTGAAAGTCCAAAATCGCTTTGCCAGATTGTATACGTTCATTACCATAGGCAACCATGTCACGAAACGCGGCGCGGGCAATCCCACGTGCGTGTGCCGCGACGGACGGGCGGGATTTGTTCAAAGATGCCAACAGGATGCGCAAACCATCGCCCGGATTACCAATAAGGTTCGCCCGCGGCATGCGTACATTGTCAAAGCTCATCGCGCATGTGGCTGACCCATTATGGCCCATTTTGCGCTCTATCTTGTCGATGATATGCCCATCGGCCCCTTTTTCCAAAATGATTGCGGAAATTGCGGCCTTGGGATCATCGATCCCCTTCCATTTCCCAAACAAAAGGTAAAGATCCGCAACATTACCGTTCGAAATAAATACCTTGGATCCGTTAATGATCACATCATCACCATCCTCGGTAAACAACGTGCGCATACCGGTCGCGTCTGACCCTGCATTAGGTTCCGTGATCGCCAATGCACCCAATCCACCCTCAGCAATACGCGGCAACAGGCGCGTACGTTGTTCATCCGTTCCAAAGTCAATAAGTGGCTTCATCCCATGATAATTGGTAGCATAGATGATGCCCGTCGATGCGCAGGCTTCGGAAATGATTGTGACTATTTCCAGATACAGCTTGTAGGACATCGGCGTGCCACCGAATTCCTCGGGAACGAAAATCGAATTCAGACCTAATTCATTGATCGCCCTGACGTTTTCCCAAGGGAATTCATGGCTTTCATCAATTTTTGCCGCGTTTGGAGCGATCACCTCTTCCGTCATACGCTGCACTTGATCCAAGATCATGCGCTCTTCTTCGTTCCAATTACGGGCTGCAATGACTTTGTCTAACATGTTCATCAGTGGTTCATCCCCTGTGCGCCGTCGATATAAATGGTTTCCCCAGTGAGGAAGTTGATCTGTTCTTCAAAAATCGCCGAGACGAGCTTTGCCACGTCTTCGGATTTGCCCGGTGCGCCTGTTGGGATGCGCGAGGCCATCCATTTTTGCACTTTTTCTTTGGCAAGGAATTCTTTGTTCAGGTCGGTTTCGATATAACCCGGCGCGACGTTCATCACACGAATGCGATCACTGGCCCATTCCACGGCCATGCAACGTGTCATCGCCGCCACAGCCGCCTTAGACGCGCAATAGGCAAGGTTATCTGGTACACCCATTTTATCAAAGAAAGACCCGATGTTGACGATTGTGCCGCCCCCTGATTTCAAGTGCGGATAGGCCTCGCGCGCTGCGATCATCACGGCGGTAGTATTCAGCGCAAATGTCTTTTCAAATTCCGCCGTTGTCAGCGTCGCAATAGATCCTCCAATATGCACCCCTGCATTATTCACCAGCCCCACAATTGGACCCCGCGCTGAGGCCTGTTCAAAGGCCGCGCGTACCACGCCCTCATCCGTCATGTCACAAGCAATCGCGTGGCCAACATCCGACGTGCCAGAACGTGACAGACACACCAGATCATAGCCACGGTCCGTCAGCATTCGCGCGATAGAAGCACCAATCCCTTTGGACGCTCCAGTTACAATAATTTGTCCCTTAGCCATCTTTGAACTCCGCCTTACGTTTTTCCTCAAAAGCTGCCATGCCTTCTTCTGCGTCATTGGTACGATAGGCCAAAGTCGACAGGTCTGCCTCGATCCGCAGCCCTTCGGTTAGCGATACATCCCCCGCGCGTTGCACCGCACGACGGGCAAATTCCAACACTGGCAGGCTGTAGCGGGTGAACTTGGATGCAAACTCTAGCCCCGCTTGCAACAGGTCACCTTCGATCACGGCGTTGACCAAACCGATACGCTCGGCCTCATCCGATTTGACGTTGCGGCCCGTCATAATGATTTCCAATGCGCGGCCTTCACCTACCAAACGCGGCAAACGTTGGGTGCCACCATAGCCGGGGATCAGGCCCAATTTGATTTCTGGAAGACCAAAGATCGCATTGGACGAGGCCAAGCGAAAGGTAGACGCCAACGCCAATTCAGCCCCCCCACCAAAAGCATAGCCATTGACCAAAGCGATTGAGGCCACGGGCAAAGTATCCAACTTGGCAAAGACCGCCTGCCCCAATTCCGCACCGCGTTTTTGGTCAGTCAAGGTGCGGTTGCGCAAGTCCTTGATATCTGCACCTGCGCAAAACGCTTTATCGCCTGCACCCGTGATCAAAAGTGCGCGCACATCCATTTGTGACACTTTGTCTAAGGCTGTACCGATATCTTCAAGGATTTGGAACGACAGCGCATTCAACGCCTCTGGGCGGTTTAGTGTTAGGATCGCCATATCATCCTGTTGCCTTAACTCAACAGCCATATTTTATGCTTTCTTCTCTACATGGCGCACGGGCTGAGGTTTAAGATCACCTCGCTTTACCATTTCAGTCAGTTCTCGTTTCAGGATTTTGCCGCTGGCCGTCAACGGTAAGATATCGACCGCCGCATACCATTCTGGCATATCATATTTCGACAGCCCATCCGCAGCGAGGTGGGCCAACATTTCTTCTGACGACAGATCACCGATGATAGCCAAGCACACTTTTTCGCCCAGCCGGTCATCAGGCACACCAAAGGCCGCTGCCTTTTTTACGCCTTGATGGGTCAGGGCATGAGACTCAATTTTTGCAGGATGGATATTGTGACCGCCGCGAATGATCAGGTCTTTGATCCGTCCTTTAATCCGCAAGTTTCCGCGTTTATCAAAGGACCCAAGATCACCCGACAATAGATACCCATGCCGGTTAAAGGTCCTCTCAGTCTCCCCTTGGTTCGCGTAATAGCCCAGCATCATTGCAGCCCCGCGACCACCGATAATGCCTGAATGTCCCAATGGCATTTCCTCATCTGGATTTTCAGTGTTCCAAATTTTGACCTCATAGGCAGGGCCGCCACGTCCGCAGGTTTTGATCCAAACATCCCGGCTATCGGAAGGGTGCGTATATTGATGCGACGAACATTCAGTCATACCGTAAATATTCTGGGGCGCGATCCCTTGGTTCACGAAAGCCTCGGCAACGACTTCAGGAATAGGCGATCCCGCCATATAGAAAATTTCGACATTACCGATGCGGTCCAATCCCGCGGACTTTTGGGCGGCCAAAATATCCATTGCGTGGCTTGGCACACCTAAAACATAAGTAGCGCCCGTTTCGATGATCCATTCCAACGGGCTAGTGCCTTTGGGTGCATCATTAGTGATCAACTGACCGCCGCAGACCAACCATTGCGCCACTGCGACCCACGCAATGTGATGCGACAGCGGGCTAAGCGTCAGGATAAGGGTGTCTTGGTTCAGCTTCCAATCTGCAACCAAATCACGAGCATTGGCCAAAAGCGTATTACAAGAATGCATCACGCATTTGGGCTTCCTCGTGGTGCCAGAGGTGAAGGCCAAATAGACCACACTGTCAGGATTTGCATGTGGTGCTTTGCCCTGCCCCGTGATACGGGATGGAAAGTTTTTGGGGGTATAAATGCGTTTGAGAAACGGCAACTCTTTGGCCATAGCGTTGAAATCACGTGTAACGCGGTCAGCGCCCCACCCCTCTTCGGTCACAACGGCGCACGCCTGAAGTTCCGTCAATAGATCAACTATTTCATCGCAGGTATAACTTTGATGAAGGGATGGATTACAAGCAATCCCTTCGCGCGAACACGCCAGAAACGTGATCACCGCCTCGACGCGGTTGGACATCCAAATCGACACACGATCACCTGCATAGATCCCCGCATCCACCAAGGAAGCCGCCATTGCATCCACCCTTTCCTTGAGCGATATCCAATCAAGTGTCATGCGCCCATCACGTAGAGCCACCGCGTTGGGCCGATCTGTAGCTTGCGCCGCCATCAGGGAATAAAAAGTATCATTTCGCCATAGGTCTTTGGCATAATAATCCCGCGCATCCTGCGGATCATGAAGTGTCAGAAACGGCTTCATCGGCTTCCCCTTTATTGACCGAATTTAGACGGATCAGGAGTGCGGCGTTCGTTGAAACTTGTATTCAGCTCATAATGCTCTTCGGTGCCCAAATATTGCGACAAGAGCAGGTCATGAGTGACACGAGACAAGCCGCCAACACCTCCATGACGGGCGTTAAACGCACCTTTGATTGAGGCTAATGCAAAGGATCCACGATCCGCAATTTCAAGTGCAAATTCGCGTGTTTTTTCTGCTAGTTGATCATCTTTTGCAATACGGTTAATGAGACCGATTTCCTTGGCATAGGCAGCCGTCATTTTTGGGTTGGCGTACCAAATTTCTTTGGCCAATTTTTTGCCCACCAAATCCTCAAGATACCATGTGCCATAGCCTGCATCAAAACTACCCATCATGGGGCCAACTTGACGGAAAATCGCACTTTCTTTAGCGATGGTAACGTCACAGACCATCTGCAATACGTTGCCGCCCCCGACAGCAAAACCGTTCACAGAGGCAATTACAGGTTTTTGCAATTTATCAATAGCTTCGTACATTTCCAACGTGGGCAAGACACCTGCATAAAGCTTGGTCTGTTCCATACCGTCTTTTTCACCGCCAATGCAGAAAAATCGATTTCCTGCCCCTGTCAGAACAATTACTCGCGTGCGCGTTTCCCGACGGATACCTTCGATGCAATCGCGAATTTCATGGCACATGGTTTCCGTGAACATATTGCCATTGTCAGGACGGTTCATCGTGATAGTACCGATAGGTCCGTCTTCAATGTAGGTGATTTCTGTGTATGACATGACTTCTATCTTTCTTTATTCAGCGGCCTTTTAATCCCCCAAGGATTTTATCTGTATGTTCACCCAAACGCGGTGGAACGGCACGCGCAGTGCAAATTTCTTCATCAATTTGAATGCCTAGCCCGATTTGCGGAACGATCCGTTCCCCGTTTTCAAGAGCAAAGAATAAACCGCGCTCTTGCAACAGCTTGTCGCCTACCACCTCATCCACTCGGTTGATTGGGCCCGCAGGCACGCGCGCTAGGCCCAAAATATCAAGCCATTCATCACGGGTCTTTGTAAGCAAAACCTCTTGGATATCAGCGACGATCTCGGCACGGTGTTCGCGGCGATCGGTGTTGGATTTATATTTTGGACTTTGCGCATACTCTGCATTCCCAACCGCTTCCCAAAAACGTACCCAAATGCCATCGTTGCCAAGACCCAGCGTCAACGGCAGATCCGCGGTTTCAAAGGGTTGATAGATTGCAATCACGCTATCTGTTCCACCAGAGCGTTTCGGGATTTCCCCCGCCCCCAAATACGGCGAAATACGACAGCTGAGGAACCGCGTCATGCTTTCGACAAGGCTGACATCAATAACATGTCCTTGCCCCGTACGCGCCCGATCAAACAACGCCGCCATAGCAGACATCGCCGCATCTTGTCCCGCAAGCATATCTGCCGCAGGTGTGCCTATTTTTTGCGGACCGCTTTCAGGGGCGCCAGTGATATCCATTACACCAGAATACCCTTCGGCAATCAAATCGTAACAGGTCAATTCTGCCCGCTCACCCGACAGACCAAAGCCTGTGATCGAGACGAAAATAATATCCTCACGCAGTGCCTTGACACTGGAGTAATCCATGCCAAGTTTCTTTTGGACCGAGGGCGGTTGATTTGTGACAAAGACATCCGCGCTTCGTATCAATGCCTTCATATCCGCTTTGCCTTGAGGGGAACGTGCGTCCAAAACGACGCTTTTCTTATTGCGGTTTACAGCGTTGAACCAAAGCGCCTGACCATCCAAGAATGGAGGACCCCAAGCGCGGGCATCGTCCCCCTGGGGTCGTTCGATCTTGATCACTTCAGCCCCGAAATCGGACATCAACATAGTCGCATATGGCCCCGCAACAGAGGTCGTTACATCCACAACACGGATGCCGTTAAACATGCCAAAGCTCTGACCATTCTTGACCAAGGGCAAGTCGTGACACGGCAATTTGCCATCGCTTGAAGAAATATTGTTTTTTAAATTATCCATGTCTTGGCCCTTTACGTTGGTCGAAAAAGACCCGCTCAGTTTGTGTCGCAGCTCATAAATGGTCTCCAGAAGCAAGTGTCCTCACATGGGCCAGAACGGCCTTCGTACCATCACCCAGACGAGGCACGGTTGACCGTGGCGAGGCGCAGGCCAGATCAATCTTGATCACTTCAGCAGCGAAATGAGACAGTATCATCGCAGAATAGGGCACGGCGATCGGTGTGTTAAGAACTTGAACGCGGATCTTTTCCAGCAGATCAGAACAATTACCCATGTTGAGTTGCATCACGTCATGCAGTGGGATGCCGTTTAAAGTGTCTATTTGCACTAGATATTCCTTTTTTGCTCTGCTTAGAAGCTGCCATTGTATTTGTAAGGCAGTCAATGTATTTTTTATCAATACAAATTGTCAGATTTTTCTTGTAATCTTTACGTCATTTGCAAAGCAGCTGCACAAAAATATCTCTTCTCAGAATCAATCCTAGGCCAGTACTTTTAGCCCAATCAGTTGAAGGAAAGTAAAAAGCCATCCAGGTACTTTTGGCATTCTGCAGGCGATGAGCTGTAAAGTTGGCTGCAATGCACCATTTTTCAATCGTTACCGGAAGCCTGTGTCCAGTGCGCAGAACCATCTTTAAATCTCACAAAGGATAATCTATGATGTCAAATCCCACGAACAAAGGATGGTTGGAACGCTCAAAGGAAGATACCATCGATCCAGAGCTACGAATTTGTGATCCGCACCATCATTTATGGGAATTTCGGGAAGTGTGTGTTGCCCACCGCTACCTGTTTGAGGAACTGCTGGCAGACGTCAATTGTGGCCATAATGTTGTGTCTACCGTGTTTGTTGAATGCGGAGCGATGTATCGCGCTTCTGGACCAGAGGAAATGAAACCCATTGGAGAGACAGAATTTGCCAATGGCATTGCCGCAATGAGCGCTTCGGGGTTGTATGGCAAAACCCGAGTTGCTGCTGGGATAGTCGGTTCTGTAGATCTTAGGATTGGGGATGCCGTACAATCGGTTCTGGAGTCCCACATTAGCGCGGGGGGGGGACGATTTCGTGGAATCCGACATCAGCTGAATTATGATGATAGTCCCGATATTCACCGAGGCCGGAACTGCTCCAGCAAGGTCCTTAGTCTGGATTCGAATTTTCGGAAGGGCTTTGCCTGCCTTGCGCCTCTGGGTCTCAGCTTTGAGGCCTGGTGTTATCACACACAGTTGAACCAAATAATTGATCTAGCTCGGGCGTTTCCGAACACAACCATCATTTTGAACCATTTTGGCGGACCATTAGGACAAGGGCCTTATGCCGGAAAGCAAGATGAGATTTTCCCCCATTGGCAAGAGTCGATCGCAGAGCTAGCAACCTGCCCGAATGTTGTTGCTAAATTGGGTGGACTAAACCTCGAAATGAACGGCTTTGGTTGGCATCTGAAGGACCGCCCTCCGACAAGCGAAGAACTGATGCAAAAAACACGGCGCTACTATGAACACACAATCGAACACTTCGGGGTTGAGCGCTGCATGTTCGAGTCAAACTTTCCACCGGATATGGTGACATGCAGTTACAATGTGCTTTGGAATTCGTTTAAACGCCTGACAGCGTCCTACAGTACAGATGAAAAAAGTGCCTTGTTCCATGACACGGCGCATCGGATTTATAGGCTCGGATGACTGTATGCGACAAAGAGGAGCACATCTTTACAATTGGAATACCACAGAAGCCGATTTAGAAAGGAACAACTATGGAGGATCAACTATGCGCATTAGTCACAGGGGCCGCATCAGGAATTGGTCGAGCAATTGCGTTAAAATACTGCAAAGAAGGTTGGTCCGTTTTGGGAGTCGATCTTAACACAGAGCAACTTGCCGAAACCAAGTCGCTTTGCAACAATTACCCCGGCGCATTTGTGGGATTACATCTCGATATCACTGACAAAACAGCTCCGTTACAAGCGATCGAAACTACAATGGACACATTCGGACGCTTGGACTGTTTGGTGAACAATGCAGGCATAGGCCGCGCCCAGACTGCCGCAGACACTTCGGACGAGGATTGGGACCGGTTTATTGCAGTCAACCAGACATCGGTGTTTCGCATGTCCCGCGAAGCATTGACAGTCCTTTCTCCAGGCACAGGCGCAATTGTTAATATTGCCTCGATTGCCGCCATCGTTGGTCTTACGGGCGCGTTTTCTTATGTAGCGTCAAAGTCGGCTGTCCTTGGAATGACGCGGCAAATGGCAACGGATTATGGCCCAAAGGGCATCCGGGTCAACGCTATTGCACCAGGCCAGATTGAAACTCCCCTGACCGCTGATCGAATTTCCGGCGACCCCCGATTTGTCGCGTTTAACGTCGACCCTATTCCTTTCACACGCCTTGGCCGTCCCGAAGATATTGCAAATGCTGTATTTTTTTTGGGCTCTGACCAAGCTAGTTATATCAATGGTCATACTTTGGTTGTGGATGGCGGCTGGACTATCTCAAGTTTTTCGCGCCGCGGCTATGAAATGTAGTTACAAGATTACCTGCTGAATGTGCTATCCCGCAACCAAATTCGGTAAAAAAACTACTATGTTTGGATAGGCAATCAACAAAGCAACAATTACCAAATCAATCGCGAAGAACCAGAACACTCCACGGAACACTTCGGAAAGAGACGCGACATTCCCTACAACACCTTTGATAACGAATACATTCATTCCCATTGGTGGTGTGAGCATTCCAATCTCAAGCAATTTGACCAGAATGACCCCAAACCATAACAGGCTATATCCACTTTCGGCAACTACGGGCAGCACAACGGGCAAAGTCAACAGCATCGCACCAACTGGTTCCAACATCATCCCCAGAACAAGATAGACAAATACAATGCCTATCATGATGAGCAAAGGGGACGCACCAAAGGACAAAATTGTTGAGGAGATCACATCTCCAATACCCGACAGGGCCAGAAACCGTGTAAGTAAGCTGGCTCCAACGGCAATGATCAGCAGAGATGCTGTAGTGGTAATAGTCTCAATTGCAGCCATGCGGAGGGCGCTAAATGTCAATGTCCCATGAATGATTGCCACCACGATAGATAACATAGCCCCGATTGCTCCGGCCTCTGTCGGAGTGAAGGCGCCACCGAACAGACCTGCAAAAACACCGATGATAATCATCAAAATAGGCCATGTGTCTTTCAGGGCTGAAATCTTCTCAATCCGGCTCGCAGTTATCTTTACCGGTGGCGCCAAATCTGGATTCAACTTTACGCGCACGTAGATCACAAAAATATATGCAAAGAGGGTAATAAGGCCGACAACAATGCCTCCTAGAAATAGCTGGCTGACAGACTGGCGCGAGATAATACCAAAAAGAATCATCAGGATTGAAGGCGGTATCAAGGCGCCGATGGTGCCTGCAGCCGCAACGCTGCCACAGGCTAATTCTGGGCTGTAACGATTGCGGACCATCTCTGGCACAGCAATTTTACCCATTGCTGCAGAGCAGGCAATTGATGAGCCTGTCACAGCCGCGAAACCAGCACAGCCAACCACGGACGCGATCGCCAGGCCACCTGGCAATCGGGAAAGCAACGTCTGGGCGGCGTTGAAAAGACCCTTGGTGAGGCGTGCGTGGTAGCAGATGAACCCCATAAACAAGAATGCAGGTATGGAACTTAGAACCCAACTGCTGGCGAAATTATAGGGTACAACCCCTAATGATCCCCAGGCAATGTTCCAATTAAACATTAGCCACAAACCGCCAAAGGAGACAGTAATCAAAGCTATTCCAATCGGTATGCGGATTAGGATCAAACTCAGCAAAAAAACAATAAACAGGCCTGCAATCTGTAGCTCTGTCATTTTGTTAAATCTCTCGAAATATAGGGATCTTCAATCTTAAAAGCACTAAGGCCACTTTTCTTTCCGGTCAAAATGGCGATAGTCTTCCATGCCGCTACCACGGAAATCATGGCAAAACCAACTGGCAAAAAGAAATAGGAAGGCCAAATAAAGACTTTGCGTCCAGCTTCCATGGAAAACGCTCCGTTATTATACTGAGTTAGTGCCTCCTGCCCAGTGCGAACGGCCACTAAAGCTGCTACTAACAAAGTCAAAGTGGTTGAAATAACCAATAAAAAATTTTGTATGTTTTCGGGAAAGCGCTTGGTGAGTATCTCTACCGCTATATGTTCATTTTTTTCTTCGATCACTGCAAGGGGCAAAAAGGCAATCGCGACCATATAGTAAACCGACACAAAAAGAATAGTGGAATGAATGGGCGTATTAAAGACATAGCGCAACACCACATCCAGTGTCACATGCACAACAAGGCACATCAGAAGAATACAATTCAACGCCGTTACCCATGAAACGAACCGAGAAATTGATTTACCCACTACTTCCAACGAAACTTCCCCAAGTTAAATGTAGATTAATTGTAACACCGTGCAGCAAAGAGCCGCACGGAGCTATTAATAATTCGTTTACTGCATGTATGTAACCGGATCAATTTTGGATACAACTTGATCCCAATAGAGGTTATGAAGCTCTTCCTCACTTCCAATATCTGCGGTTAGCGAATACCATTTTTTCAGAAGTTCTGAGAATTCCGCTGCGATTTCATCCGCACGCTGTACATTATATTTTTCTTTGAACAGGTTGGAAACAGTTTTTAAATCTTGACGCACAAAGTCCTTTACCGCAGCAATCAACTCGGCATCAGGCTGGTGAAATTTAATCCCCTTACCCTTCGCATTCTGAATGGCACCTTCGTCATCTGCGTAGAAGCCCCAGGTAATTCCCGCTGTCATTTTAGTACCGCCCCAAAGCAGCGCTTCGCGCTGTTCATTGGACAATGACAGCCAACGGTCCTTATTAACATTTGCTGAAGCGATGGCCGCATAGGCTCCGCCGGGCACTCCTAGAGTAACATCTGTCACAACTTCATGGAGGCTGAAATTGTCAAGCTCAGGTGCACTAAGCATGGCACATTCCAGTATCCCCTGATCGAGGGCTTCATAAGTCTCGCTAAGTGGCAAACTCACGCCGGTAGCGCCAAAATGTTCGGCAAACCGCACAAAGCCAGCTCCGCCAGCCCGCAACCTTTTTCCTTGTAGGTCTTTCACCGAAGTAATCTTCTCATCTTTGCACAGCAGGTTATACAGAGGTGTAACACCTCCGCCTGTATAAACTTGGTTTTGAGCGGTGAATTCGTCCATACACTCTGGGCATTTCATGAAGGTGTATTCCAACATTGCGCCGCTGAATGCCAAGGCTTCTTTGCCATTTGGATTTGTAGGCAAATTGACCATAGTGTTCAGCTCGTGGAGAAACAGGTTTGTACTGTATTCGGCGGGATAATATCCAGTAATAACCAGACCTACATCCGCAATCCCGTCGCGCAAACCGGGACTGGCTTCAGCCTGAGTGAGCAAAGTCATTGGGAACCCAGTTACATCAATATCTCCACCAGTACGTTCCTTAACAGCGGAAATATAGCCGTCCACAGCCCGGCCGACACCAGAGTCAGCCGGAGTGCCATATGCAAAGTTCAAGGCTTCTTTTGCGCTGGCGGTCACAGCAAAGGCCGTGGTGGTTGCCGCAATAAGTGCAACCATGATTCTAGTTGTTCTTTTTTTCTTCATGAGTTCTCCTCCCGAACTAGCAAAAAGTGCAATATGCGGCGTTTGGTTGGTTAGATTTCAAGTCCATAAATAACTTGCTACCGCGAGTTTCATTAAAAAGATCGACAATTTGCAATCCTTCTTAATTTTTCATTTGTATTTTTAAAAACGTCAATGTATTTTTTATGAATACAATTAAGGAAACGTCACTATGCATGTAAGACCACTTTCAACTGTAATTAAATGCATGACTTTATTAGATAAAATATCCGAAATGCCCAGCTCTGTCCGAATTTCGGAGATGGCTAAACTAATGGGCGAATCTCGGGCCACAACCTATCAGCGCCTATTCACACTTACAGAGGCAGGCTGGCTGGAGCGCTTACCAGACGGTAGTTTCCGCCTTACCGTCAAGGCGAACCAAATCGGTGCAGCAGCAATAAGGCAGGCTGGCTTTGACAATAGAGCGCAGTTGATTTTGGATGAAGTGGCCATGGAATTAGGAGAGGCAATTTCTCTAGTCTTGCTGGACAAGGAAAAGCTCGTGATCGCTTTGCGCGCTGAATCTAACAGCATCTTGAGGGCCGATCTGCAAGTAGGGGCTGAGTTGTCTTATAAAGACAGCGCTTCAGGCTCTATCTGGCTTGCCTTCGGCTCTGGGGATCTTTATGATCGCTTACGGAGTTCTGGACACGACCTTCCCTCACCCCAAGACATCGCCAAAACGCGCAAAGAGCAGCTTTCTGTCGGCGGGGGTGGAGAGACGCTGCTCGGCATTGCAGCCGTCGCAATACCGGTTCTGCATGTAAATGGCCATTGCCTTGGTTCTTTATCGACCACCTCCCCATCATCGCGGTTTGAACCGGAGCGCTACCTCCCTACGATGCGCAAGGCCGCATTAAAATTGACCGAGTTGTCTGTGAGTAAATCGACTTAATCCTCAGCTTTTCACGGCAATGGTCTGATCACGTGAGCCACGAAACCAACCAATCGCGGGACGCTGAGCAAACGGTTTCGAATTGAATTGTGTATGGATCGTAATGACCTCCCGGAATCAATCGCAGCGCTTTGGGCTCATGCGCATTAGAATAGGCTGCAAGCTGCACGTCCGTCAGACACTTGGTATCATTGTCGGCAATAATCATCAACAAAGGGGTCGGAGAAATCGCCCTGATGTAATGCCCTGGCTCATAAGAGTCCCGATACCCCAGGCTCAGAAATGTACAAGCATTAACATATGTGGTGCCCGCACCCGCCACTTTACTCCATTCATAACTCTCATCCCCGGGCTTAGAGATTGGAACCATGCGTGGTGTTTTTCTCTGATAGCGTAAGACACGTTCTGCATTTAAATCTTCTAGAAACTGCCGGTAATCCGCCGAAGATCGAGCGCGTTGGGTATTCTGCCGACCGCTAATTGTCGGTACGACGGACACAACGCATTTCACTCGGCGATCAGTAGCAGCGACCACTAGGCAGTGACCGCCTGAAAAACTGGTTCCCCAAAGTCCAATGCGCTCATGATCGATCTCATCCCGAGCACAAAGAAATGTAATCGCATCCTTCATATCTGAGATTTGTTGCCAAGGGTCGATTTCCCCCCTAGGCGTGCCTTCGCTTGCACCGGTGTTGCGGTGATCGTATAGCAGACAGACAAAGCCAGCTTTGCAAAAAGACTCGGCATATTGGTCAAGTGCCATTTCCTTGACCGCACCATAACCATGGCTCATTACTATGGCCGGAAATGGCCCCTCTGTCATCTCTGGCAGATACATAAATGCGGAAAGGCGGATTCCATCTAGGGTGCAAAAATCAATATCTACCCGCATATCTGTGTTCTCTCCAGTTCATAATAGTCCATTTAGAGCGCCGAAATTGAGCGTCCTCCATCGACAAAAACCACATCTCCGTTGATGCAATCCGCGGCATCCGACGCCAAAAATACCACAGTGCGTGCAACCCCTTCTGGGGTGGATAATCGCCCCAAAGGACTGCGGACAAGACGTTTTTGCCATCCGGCTTCATCCACAATTCGTCTTGTGCCTGGCGTAGGAATAGGCCCTGGAGCCACGGCATTGACCCGGATGCCTTTTTCGCCCAATTCAACAGCGCACTGCCGAGTGAGCGCCGAAATAGCACCCTTGATTGCCGCATATACGGACCCATTGGGAATGCCGTGGATCGAGGCGGGTGAAGTCATATTTATGATGCTTCCATGCCCGGATTTGGCCAGATATGGCGTGGCAGCCTGGATCCCCCAAAACACCGCATCCAGACCGATCGTCATCTGATGTCTGTAGGACTGCAGATTCACATCTGACATGGGTTCATATTTCACCGAAATCGCATTGTTGACCAACACATCGATGCCACCAAAGTGGCTAGCAATTTCGTCAATGGTATTTTGCCAAAGAACGCTATCCTTCAAATCTAGGCTATAAGGCAAAACCTCAGTCCCACCATCTTTCAAACTTGCTACTGTCTTACGCAATTGTTCTACATCTACATCAACTAAAGCTAGCCGCGCCCCAGCTCGTTTGGCTTCCTCTGCAATTGCCCGCCCGATGCCACCGGCGGCTCCCGTTACGACTACAACTTTGTCATTTAACAACATGACTAATCCCCAATTCAAATTTATTGGCTTCAAAGCGGCTGGGGAATAAGAGGCGCTCCCATCCTGCGGCATCAAACCTCTCACGAAAGGCCAGTTTTACGTTTGCGTCGACCTGTGGCATCGGTGGTACCAACGGTCCCCCAGCCATGCCAATCATGTCCATCCAAAGCTTAATCAGCCCCACCGGGTGAGACGCTTTCTCCTCGTTCCACAGGACACTATAAATACTGCCCCAGAGCTCTCTTAGCGGAGTTAATTCACGTTGGATCTTTTCTGCCATTTGAATGTCACCGGCCTGCGCAAACGAAAGGTAGTCTCGTATTGGTTGTCGCTCTGTGCTTTGCAACAAATACACGCTGGTGGAGCCCAGCAACGCTCGTTGACCATGCTGAATGGTCATCTCAAGCAGCCTATCTTCGAAAGGGTAAGACACAACCATCTCAGAGCCGAACATGTCAAAAGCTGTTATGGTATGCTGTGGGTCTTTGATTGCGTTTTTAAATCCGCAGACATTAGGAATTTTGGCGATCCGAGCCATTGTTTGATGTGTCAGCGTCAACCCAGAATGAGGTGTGTTGAACACGATGATCGGAATATCCACAGTTTTTGCGACATATGCAACATAATCATACATCATATCCTGTGAAGAGGCCCATTCGTAGGGAACATACAAAAAGATCGCATCTGCCCCAATCTCTTTGGCATAAGTGCTCAGGGCAAGGGTCTCCGCGATGCTGTGATCAGTTGTGTAAAAGGTACACAACCCTTGACCTCGAACCGTTTCGGCTATCAACTTCATTGCATGTTTGCGCTGCGCGATGGTAAATCCCCAAGCATCCAAAAACCCAAAGCCTACACCATGTGCCCCGCAATCGATCGCTCTTTGGGCATTGGAGATCAGACCGCTTTCATCCAGTTTGAAATCATCTGTGAGGGGAGCTGAAGGACTTGTGAAAATGCCCTTCAAATGGGCCAAAGCCCATTCCTTTGCTTCATGACGTCCCACCATCTCCTTAGCTCCTATCTCTTTTTACGTATCAAACTGCGCTGCGTAATCCATGTCATTGGCACGTCCACCCACCGTCTACCGGCAATTCAACACCCGAAATGTAAGACGCTTCGTCGCTGGCAAGAAACAGTATCGCATAGGCCACCTCTTCATGGCGTGCCACGCGTTGTATAGGCACTTTGGCAATTCGTTCTTTTCGCGCGATTGGATCTCCGCTCAGCATAGCCGTCTGCATCGGCGGCATCATGCCCGGATGTACCGAATTCACACGAACTCCATCTGCTGTAAACTGAACCGCTGCTGCTTTGGTGGCCAGCCGGATAGCCCCTTTTGCAGCGTTATATCCCATGTGAATCCAAGGTAGACCCACCAAACCTGACACAGATGACACATTGACAATCGAACCTTGTCCTGCTTTCTGCATTATCGGAATCACAGATTGCATTCCCAGGAATGAACCACGGGCGCAAACTTCCATTTGTTGATCCCAAGTCTCAGAGTTTAAGCGATCTGGGTGGCTTCCGCTTACGGCTGCATTATTTACCAGAATGTCAATCGTACCATATTTGAATTGAACCTCTTCTATAACCCGTTTCCAATCTGCTTCTTTCACAACGTTCAATGGTCTAAACTCTGCCTGCCCACCTACATCCAAGATTTTGCGAACGACCGCTTGGCCAGGTGCTTCAGAAATATCAGTAACAACGACATTTGCCCCTTGAGCAGCAAAGATTTCAGCTGTTTTAGCCCCAAGGCCATTAGCCGCCCCAGTAATGATTGACACTTTGTCCTTTAGTCTCATTTTCTTCTCATCCGCGTGGTAAAAGATTTCCGCCGGATTATAATCTGTGTATCAATTGAAAAATATAGTATCATTATAAGAAGCTACTTTTTGAAATTTGCAAAGATAGGGGCGGCATTGTGGATAAAATCAAGGCTATGGAGTTATTCATTTATTCTTCCCAAGCCGGAAGCATGTCTGCTGCAGGAAGGCGATTTGGACTGTCACCGGCCAGTGTTTCGCGGCAAATAACAAGCCTAGAGGATGACCTCGGCGTGCGCCTTCTGAATCGTACCAGCCGGCGTCTCGCCTTGACCGAGGCGGGTCAGATCTATCTCAACCGGGCTGAAAGAGTGCTGCAAGATCTCGAGGAAATGAGAGGAGAAATGCGTCAGTTGAGTGCACGCCCCTATGGAACTCTTCGGGTACAATCGCGTATTTCCTTGGGCACACAATATGTAGCACCTTTGATCCCTAAATTTCTAGAACGATATCCCGACCTGAAGGTCGAGCTGAAGCTTGTAGACTCGGATCTGGATCTTGTGGAACACACCATTGATATCGCTATTCGAACAGGCAAGCAAACAGACTCTTCTTTGATTGCGCGTCGCATAGGAACGAATCCCCGAGTCGTGTGTGCAAGCCCTACCTATTTAGAGCGCCATGCTGCTCCACGTTCTCCCAATGATTTGCACTACCATAACTGCTTGACGTATTTTTCTGAACTCTTTCCCTCGGTCTGGCGATTCAGACGACCAACTGAACCACCCATAGAAATCCGAGCAAAGGGTAATTTTACAACCAACAATGCTGAAAGCTTGCGGTTGGCGACATTTGGAGGTTTGGGTTTGGCCTTATTGCCGAAGTGGTCAATTAAAGATGAACTCGCCACTGGTCGGTTGGCCACAGTGCTCGATTCTTATGATGCGACGGCAACCGATTTTGACACAGGTATTTATGCCGTTTATCATAGCAAGAGGCACCTTTCGGTAAAGACCCGCCTGTTTATAGACCATCTTGTCCTCGGTTTCCAAACATTGGATTGGGAACACGAAGTTACGGAATAATCTCATCCTTGACAGTGCCAAACCAAGAAGTAAGGAGCGCGGGGAAGTCTAATTAGTGCTGCCAGACCAATGCTCTAAAGCATCGACAAACAAGTGAACCTATTGTCACAGAGCATTCATAACTCCGCAAACCTTAAGAACTTCCCCTTTTTTGCACCCTGACTTTGTGCTACTCTTAAATTAGTTTTAGCATTCAGCTAAGCCGCGCTTACAGATGTAGGTGGATTACATAGCTTCAAGAGTGAAGCCCCATATCAACGGACGGAGGCAACCATGAAAATGGTCCTTAAAACGTTGAGTGTTGGGGAGCTTCGCTCGCCAAACTCAACAGCAAGACATCATAGCAGACAGCAGCGAAAGAAAGCGCGCGCGCTCTTCTCAGAGCATGGAATTGTTGTGCCCATCATTGTGGATGAGCACATGCGCATCATCGACGGCATCTTGCGATTTGAAATCGCCAAAGAACTCGGATTACAGGAACTCAACGCAGTTGTTGTTTCTGATGCTAACGAAGAAGAGCTGTTGCAACTCGAACTTTCACTGAACCGATTGGCCGAAGACGGTGCTTGGGATACTGAACGGCTCAAATCAAAGTTTGAACAATTGATCGAATACAATGTTGATCTGACGTTCACAGGGTTTGAAACAGCCGAGATAGATAACATCCTATCGTTTGAGGTGATCGAACCTGAGGATCAGAATTGGACCGCTACCGATCCCGTCACTCAAGTTGGTGACATCTGGCAGGTTGGGGATCACATTATCGCCTGTGGGAATGCGCTGTCTCCTGATGAGGTTTTAGGTGACGTTTTGGATGGCTTGGAGCTGGCCAAGGCCTGCATAACTGACCCGCCTTACAATGTTCCGACCGCAGGTCATATCCGCACGACGCAAAAACATGCCGAATTTGCTATGGCGGCGGGTGAGATGGATGAACAGGATTTTACGGAGTTTCTATCTCGTTCAATAACGGCCTCCCTCCCCTACATGGACACGACAGCACTTTATTACCTGTTTATGGACTGGCGGCATGTTGGGAACTTGAATGCTGCGGCAAAGTACAATGGGCTGATCCAGCAGAACCTATGCGTTTGGTCTAAGACCAACGCAGGCATGGGATCGTTTTATCGATCACAACATGAGCTCGTCGGCGTCTATAGTCGCAGTGATCGTTTCCAGAACAATATCCAGCTTGGCAGTTCGGGGCGCTATCGCACCAATGTGTGGGTCTATGACGGTGTAAACAGTTTTAGCGCGACACGTGCAGATGATCTCAATGATCACCCCACAATCAAGCCAACACAAATGCTCGCGGATATTATCCTTGATTGCACATCAATCGGAGACTGGGTCTATGATCCGTTTTTGGGCAGTGGCACCACATGCCAGGCGGCGGAACAAACACGCAGGCGATGTTTGGGCATCGAATATGAACCCCGCTATGTGGACTTGGCGCTGAAGCGCCTCAAAGACCGCTGCGGGTTAGAGGCGGTTCACCTGGCATCCGATCTGTCCTACGCAGAAATCGCTGCTGAACGGCAATCAAAGAGCGGGGTCAGAGCATGACACAGCGTGGCTACAAAAATCCACCCAAGGAACATCAGTTCAGAAAAGGCAAATCTGGAAATCCCAAAGGGCGGCCTCGGAAAAAGAAGCAATCATCCTCTGATCCGGGGCTCGATTTGATTGCGTCCGTTCATCGAGAACTCGGCAAAACGATCAGTGTTCAAGAGAATGGGCAACACAAAGAAATCACAAAACTTGAGGCATTCTCTGCTCAGCTTGTTGCACAGTCGGTGAATGGCAAACCCAGTCAGCAAAAAATGCTGCTTGGCTTACTCATGCTCGACACACACGAAGAGACCGAGAAACAGACCTTAGAACAATTGCAGTCTCACGATGAAGATCTACTGAGCGAGCTTTACTATCAGCTGGGCTCCATGGACGACGATGCACCTGATGACGGTGACAGTTTGGCATGGGATGTTGATGACTAAAATTACACTAGCACACATCCACGCGCGGGCGCGTTCCTCTGTTGGGCACTTCTTTGAGTATCTCTATCCTTTGTTGCACCCAAAGCGTCCGATTGAAATGGATTGGTATATCCATGCCATGAGTGAAGCGATCATGTCGCTCTCGCGGGGTGAGACGAACCGGCTCATCATCAATGCCCCGCCCCGCTCTTCAAAAACCAATCTCTGCACGATCTTCAATATCGGTTTTATCTTGGGAAAAGATCCAAGTGCAGAGATCATGCTTCTTACTTACGGGGAAGAGCTCACACGGGTACTTGCGAGCAACGTACATCACTTGATGCGCCATCCCGCCTACATGCGTTTGTTTCCACACACACGCTGTGTTGGTACTGGATCTCAAGGTCAGGCCCTGCGTACAAGTGCTGGTGGCAAAGTTCACTTCACATCTGTGCAGGGCACAATGACCGGTCTTGGTGCCGATTGGATCATCCTGGATGATCCGCTGCAAGCGGCACACAGTCGTTCAGACAAACGCGGCGATAATCTTGAAACCACATTCCGAGAAGCGCTTTCAACGCGTCTCAACAATCCAAGCAAAGGTAAGATCCTTCTCATTCAACAGCGGATTGCCCCATCAGACCTATGTGGACGTCTGACAGAGCACGAGGGTCACCCCTGGACCGTACTCGCGCTACCGGCAGAATTCATGGCACCTGCGGTTTATCCTCTTGGACGTTTGGGAGGCACACACAAAGCGCAGGTTGGTGATCTTCTTATCCCGAAGCATCTAACGCGGAATGTGCTAAAGGATAGGCTAATAGAAATGGGTGAACCGGCCTATGCAGCGCAGTATCTGCAAGCCCCAATATATGAAGAAAACAATCCGATCGAATTTGATAAGCTCGGTTTTGTAAAGCGCGAGGACATTGCAGATGAGTTAAAACATGCGCTCGTCGTTCAATCCTGGGATACCGCTCTCACAGCAAATGCAAACTCTGATTACAGTGCCGTCACCACATGGGCGCGTGTCTCTGACAATAACTTCATTCTTCTCCATGCAAAGCAGATGAAGGTCCCAAGTGATCGGCTCGTTGGTGTAATGCGTACCCATGCGCAGGCATGGCGTGCGAAGTTTGTTTTGGTTGAGGAAGCCAATCACGCACGTGATCTCACTCGGGACCTCAAAGCGCATGTTCAAGGCCCCACGATTGTTCGAGGTGTTCCGCATGGAAACCAATCCAAAGAGGATCGATTACTTCAGGTTCTATACCCAATCAACGCGGGTCAGGTGCGGCTTCTCAAGGGAGAGACGAGTCTGGAGCTTCTTATGCACCAGCTGCGGCAGTTTCCAAACGGCAAGCATGATGATCTTGTCGATAGTTTTACGCAGGCCCTGCGCGTTTTGCCTACGCTCGGAAGCGGAAAGGCCGTCTGGCGGATTAGTTAGTTATCTTTGCTCTTTCCACTGGACTTCCTCTCTTCCGCAAGCCTGTGTGTATTTGTGCCCGAATAGCGTCGGGCTCTGCTCAGTACGAGAGATCGGTACGGAGTAGAGCATGAGATTAGATTTGGATGGATTGGCAGCGGCCTCGCGCGAAGTGCTGTTAGCAGAGTGGCGCGAGGTGGTGGGGCGCCCACCCCCTAAGCACTTAAGCAAGCCCCTGATGATGCAGATTTTGAGCCACGCTTATCAGCTGGATACGGTTGGCGGTTATAGCAAGCGTTTGGATGGTTGGCTCAAGAGTGCCGCCCGGCGCGATTTGGTTAGGCCTGCCTTCAAACCAGGCAGCCGCTTTGTGCGGGAGTACCACGGGATCACCCATGTGGTTGAGGTTAATGATGACGGGCGCTTTGTTTGGAACGAGCAGAGTTTTAAGTCGCTTTCCCACACAGCACGCGCCATAACAGGCTACAACGTCTCAGGCTTTAAGTTCTTCGGGGTGAGCACATGAGTGTTCTTGGAAAGCCCGTCGTGCATGCTGCTGTCTACACCCGTAAAAGCTCTGATGAGGGATTGGACCAAGAGTTCAACTCTCTAGATGCCCAGCATGAGGCTTGTAGCGCCTATATCGCCTCACAGCGCCATGAAGGTTGGAAGCCGATTAAGAAGCGCTTTGATGACGGAGGGATCTCTGGTGGGACGCTAGAGCGCCCTGGTCTTAAAGCTTTGCTCTCGGATGTAGATCAGGGCCTCGTCGATATGATTGTGGTTTACAAGATAGACAGACTTACACGGTCCCTATCCGACTTTGCAAAGCTCATTGATCGGTTAGAAGCTAAGGGGTGTTCTTTTGTCTCAGTCACTCAATCCTTCAACACCTCTTCATCCATGGGGCGGCTTACCCTGAATGTGCTTCTCTCCTTTGCCCAGTTTGAGCGAGAGGTCACGGTGGAGCGCATTCGCGATAAGATTGCAGCCTCCAAGAAGAAGGGCATGTGGATGGGAGGCATGGTCCCCTGGGGTTACAAGGTTCACTCTGATCCAAAGATGCAATCTCTAGAGATATGTGCAGAGCGGTCGACAGACATACAGATCGTCTTTGATCTTTATGAGCAACTAGGGTGCCTCAGTAAGGTTAAGCGCTCTGTCGATACGCTCTGGCCCGAAAGAAACTGGAGCCGCGGGCGGATACACAATATTCTGATCAATCCCATCTACATCGGTAAAATCAAACACAAGACTGCGGTCTATGAGGGATTGCATGAAGCTATCATTGAGCAAGATCAGTTTGATCGGGTTCAAGAGCAGCTTCAGGCAAAGTCGGTGATCAAGCGAGGCAAGCATCCCTCTCGTGGGCCGTCCGCTTATCTGGTTGGGAAAGTCTTTGATGAGACTGGGGACAGGTTAACGCCCTCCAAGTCCAAGAAGTCCTCTGGGAGGGTTATTCGCTACTACTACTCCAACCGTTTGATATCAGGAGGTGCTGATCCCACAGGGTGGCGATTACGCGCGGATATGCTGGAACAACTGCTCAGTGAGATTGTTGGGACGAGGCTGAGCGAGGCACTCACACAGTTTAGGTTGGCGCCAGAAATGAAGCCTCATGAGTTAAGCGACGCCATGGACAGGTTGGCTGCAGTGGACACCAAAGGCACTTTGGATCTAATCACACGCGCTGATCTCAGTGAGACCACGGCAAGTGT
>Ga0181596_10000679_pt1 | contig 35015 bp, 35 predicted proteins | sample 041ome_6_FD_148655 | JGI IMG/M metagenome (GOLD analysis project Ga0181596, IMG submission 148655) | Coastal salt marsh microbial communities from the Groves Creek Marsh, Skidaway Island, Georgia - 041402US metaG (spades assembly) | ecosystem: Environmental > Aquatic > Marine > Intertidal zone... | reverse complement strand
TGCATTTCTGACACTGGTTCAGACTGTTCACAAATTCTCCTGGTTGGCACTTTTTGATTGGAGTACACATGTTGTCAAATGTAGTTTGACCAGTGCATTCCGTTCCAGGCTGCACGATGTGGCCCGCATCGCATCTCGTACAAGGTTGACATTGGCCCATATGGATGTTGTAGAAATCTCCCTGGATACAGCCAGCTTCATTGCATATTTGACCGGCAAATCCTGGATTGCAACGACATTCAGCGGGCTTTCCTGGAAGTTCTACACATAAACCATTGCCGCTGCAATTTTTTAAATCTTCGCAAGTAGTCATTTATTTATTAACTGCGATTTCTTTTTACAACAAACCAAATTCCTCCTCCGCACGCAGCAATTCCCACCACTGCCATCGCAGGTATTATCCACTTAGATTTAGGTTTGCTTTGCGATGATGATGCTTCGCGTCCCGTTGCAGATCTGTTCATCGCCTTTCTCATATTCCCAGGGTGTTGTCGCCGTTGTCTTTGTTGTTGTTGTTGCTGCTTTACGGAAGGTTTTTTCTTTTTACTGACGTACGTATAGTAAGCAAACCCTCCGCCTCCTACTAGTAGTATAACTCCGGCTACTACCGCGACTATGGGAAGTTTTCTGGGCGGCGAAGAGGTTTGCGAGTGTAGACTGGGTCCGGACGAGCCCATGCCAAATCCCCCTACAGAATAGTCAAGTGTCGATTTGCGAAGATCTGACAACTTTTTACCGTAGTTTACGTTGTCGTGTTTAGATATAGATGAAAACATTTTAGCATCTACACGGGTGCTTTTAAATGTTCTTGATCATAATAAAAGAAATTATGAGCACCGAAAAAGCCGAGAATACAAAGGTTATGAATAATTTACAGGAAAGACAAGTCATCGGCAAGGAAAGCAGTCTAGGGATAGATTTCTGTCAATACAACAACGACCTGTATTGCGCGAGAAATCCGTTTTTGTGCAGCGGTATAGATTACAAAAGAGGAGGCGCCGCGAAAGTGTCTGTTATCAACCCTAAACTGTACAAGAACAACGTGGCCAAAGACTACGTCAAGATTCCAGCAAATGCTACTCCATCCGGGAGACCTGGGTACTCTTCTGAAGATGCCAGATTGAAAAACCCCTTGAACGGGAATATGCCTATGGTTTTGGACAGAAGACCTATGAATATGAGTGTAGAAGCGATAGAAACGGACGACGTGTACTCTGATAAGCTCAAAGAAGTTCACACGGGATACAAGTCCTACAAGAAACTCAACCAAGGACAGATCACCTACTATGTCGACCACGAACTGACCGAACCGTTTACTCGAATCAACTTTCAGATGCCTGCACACGTATCTGGGTTTATGACAGTGACTCCAATGAATACTCTAGAGGCTCGTTTTACGCGTAAACCCGCTCATCAGCGAGACTGTTTGGACACAAGTTTATGCAAAAAAGACTATGCTGGATGCTTGAGTTGGATGGAGGACTCTCTCGAGCAAAGAGAAAATATAATGGCTTCGCAAATGTGGGGGATCAACAAAAACAAGTGGGAAGCGCGCTGGAACCCTGCTACATAAATATTTTTATTTCGAAAATGAAATAAAACTTGGTCTGCTATTAATCATCTAGGGGCGTACGTGTCCTGGTGAGCTGCCGTCGAAGTTTCTCTATTTCAGACGACGTACGCGCTGGAATTGTACTCCAAAATATGTCATTTGGACACTTCGAGCACGTTTTTTTGCAGTGCTTGCAAGGCTCAACGGCGCTTTCCGTGTTTTTGGCAAAAGATGAGGGGTTCAACGACTTTCTGGGTTTTCCTAACAACGGATGAACAAAAGATTTTGAAAAAACTCGAAACATTTACTTTTGGAAAAAAAATATCACTAACATCATTTTTATTTCTAAAACTCACTCCCTCTATTAAAACTAACACTAACACTTGTCGCTATCATAATTGATAGGAGACGACACCGGAGATGGCGGCGGCGCAGCTGGAATGTAATCCTCTTCTTCGAACGGCGGAGGCTCATCGTAATAGTCATTGTATTCTGTCGGCGGAAACTCGTCGCTTGGATCCGGAAGCATCTTGACCAGAGAGTAAATAGAAATCTTGTACCGGTCGATGATTCGATCCTTTTCCGCAATCGCCTTTTCTTTTTCTACCATCTCTTTTTCCAGCCGACGAATCATTCGAGCCTGCCCAGCGTTAACCTTTTCCAGGAATTTGATTTCCTCGCGCAAAGGTCTCTGATGAATAGACCGAGTTTCGACGACATCGTTGATGCGAATCTGGATCTCAGTGAGCATCGTCAGGCACCGCTTAGCGGACTGAATGCTTTCGTCCCACAACTGCCCCAAAGGACCGGAAGACCCAGACGTCGGAACGGGAGAGAAGTTGACCTCTGTCAGTCGGCGATAAAGGAAGTCTTTCTGGCTCCTCAACGGCGAGCAATCCACCAGGTGTGCGAACGGACTGTTGACGAAATCCATAAGCATTTGAATGTCACACTCCAAACCCTTCAAAGGTCTGACCTCTTCTTCCAGGGCGCGGTAGCGACGATTGTAAACACGCTTGGCCACTTGGTCGCGTCTCCAAGCGCCTTGGATGATGGTCGCTGCCAGACTCTCACAGTAGTCTTGGCTCAGATCGTTGCGAAACGCATCGATCGGATCAATCGCTTTGTCCCTGTTCCTGACGTTGATCTGCTCCGCGAAGACGCTCCGCGTTTGGTGGAATTCAGAGTTGGCCGAGCGCTTGGTGCGATGACGCCGAGACGTTTTCTGACGCTTCTTGATCTTGCGTTTGCGCGATGGCGACGGACCATTGCTCTTCTTGAGAGCGCGGCGAATGCGGCGCACGAGATCTTTGTTGCGGTTCTTGGTAGTGTAGAACATTGTTTGAGATGAGTTGCTGTTTCAAAAAAGGATTTATTTTAATCATTTTTGATTTTATTAAATTTCTTTAAAGAGTACACCGGGTGTTGTAAAATGTACCAAATTGCTATAATCTTCCTCGTTGTTTTACTGCTTTTCGGGCTAGCTAAGCCGAAATGCGCGTATTCGGCCAATCCGTTCAGAGGTCCTAGATTCTCCTGGGCGCTAGCTATCATGTACAGCGCTATCATCGCGCTCATAATCAGCACGGGTTTATACTTTTTAGTTCCAGCTTTCAAAAACTCTATAGACGTATCTCTAGGGCTAAAAAAACCCGAACAGTTTATGCCACCCCCGCCAGTGGAAAACGCAAAGATGCACTCCGCCAGTCTTTTGGCAAACAACTCGGAAGCTGAACGCAAAACAGCAACGAAAACTTCGACAGACGATGCAGACGTGAAACGGCTGTCCATCAGACCTTTCTCAGTATAACTTATATATATATAATATATATATAATATATATATAATAAATGAAATTGAATACTCTCCACGTTATTGCTACTGTTTTAATAATTTTAGTTGTAGCGATATCAATCACAGAGAGAAACAGCACGGTAAAGCGCCCGTTGCCATCAGGACCGTCAGAGGATGGAGAGGATGGAGAGGATGGAGAGGATGGAGAGGATGGAGAGGATGGAGAGGATGGAGAGGATGGAGAGGATGGAGAGGATGGAGAGGATGGAGAGGATGGAGAGGAGGGAGAGAAAAATAGATTCTATCGAATGATGGAAACAAGTTTTAAAAACACAAGTCCGATTCCGAGTCCGATTCCAATAACAAGCAATACTGGGAGTTTGGAAGACCAATACGCTTTGCCCAATTTTGAAGTGGGAGGTGTGTTGGTAAACAATTTTGCGTTGAATTGGTTTCAAGACTTTATTAAAAAAGGAAAAGTGTCTTTTCAGGGAACATCTGTTTGCGCTCATAGATCCAGAAAGTCGTGCACTGCCTATTCTCTTCTACGGTCTGACTTGATTCCTGTATTCTTCCAATTTCCGGGCGCAGGTCAAAGTGTCCCTTGTGGAATAATCTTAGATCCAACCAAAGCGTGGCCCCTCATAACAGGTATGTTTGTCAATGATGCGGATACAAACGCCAGAAATTGTTGTTCAAACGAAGCGGAAGGCGACGGTGGTCCATTGTCTTGCGCCGAAGAAATCAGTCTTTTTAAATCGCGCGACCCACCTCGTAGTATCGATTTTAGTGTCAATAAAAACCCAGGAAGTAGTGAGGATAAGTGCGGATTGAAAGATTGCAATGGAGATAGAACATGTATGATGTTACAATCCGGCGCATCTATAAATCCTTATAAATTGCAAAAAATACCTGGATTGTGTAGCCGAGAAGGCACAGATTTCAGTAATAGCAGCCTTTGCGCAAAACCCTACGTGTGCGTGATGGAAAACGCACCTTCATATTCTAAAGATGTGCGGGGTAATACAGTACAACCCAATTCCAAATATAAAATAGTGGAAGAAGGGAGTAGGATCGCGAATTACATCGGCAAGGACGGAGAAGGGTATATCCCACTATTGAACGCTGATTGCCCAGGTGTAGGGGTCGATATGGATGGAACCGGCAGTGCACCATGTCCCAAAGTCGACAACAAAACGGGGGTGGGTGGAGGGAATATAATCGATGGAATAAGTCACTGCAAATTCAAAAGAGATGATTGGAACTACTGGATTAAAACACTAAAAAAATTTTACAAGGAATATGAGAAACGCTTTCCTTCAAATAAACCTGAGACATTTTACATAGAAAATGAAGTGAATTTATATGTCAATCCAAACAATAGCAAAGAAGCATTTATACAGCAAAAGTTATTTGAAAATGCCGTTATTGGATTTTATTACATCAGTACAAATTGCGATCAACAGTTGCAGTGGTTAACCCCAGAAAAAACAGTGGAAGGTAAGATTGGAGGTAAAAAGACAGGAGGTAGGAGGATCGGATCTGTGAGATGCGATGACTATTTTCAGGATATTTTGAAGGATCCTTTTTTGAACGAAAATAATAAAATAACTGGGGGATCTCAACGAGTTACACGAGGACAACGACAAAAATGGGAAAATTTGATGATTCAGATAAGTCGACAGCTCGTCCACCAATTAGCCGATCTGTTTGAAAAACAAACCTCAAGAAAAGTTCCTGTTTATAAAAGCACAGGGTCTAGCAACGCTTTCATGAATTTTGACGAGGTCAAAAAGGCTCAAAATAACAACATAAAGTTAAGTTCAATTTTTCAACTGGATACAGATTATAAGTATTCTGATGAATTACAAAAAAACTACGTGGAGAAACCATGGCTAATTCAAGCGTGAACGCTTTGCGAGTTTATGCCTACTCAGCCAGTCTACTTGAATCAAGATGCACCTTTTTTACCGCTTTGAAGTGAGACAAGAGACTGGCGAACTCATCTTCTTCTATTTTTTTATCTGTATCTACTCTAGAGCTTTTTATTTTACCCAACCTCTTCACGTGCGGTGAAAACGTGTCAAAATTGTCGAGCGTGGTTTGGCTTTGCGTCTGAAGCTGCGAACCGAAAACTATCCTCGCGCACGGGCTAGGGCAAGTTAACAGCTTCTTCAGATTTCTGTCAAAATGCGACTTTCTGATTTCAAAAATGTTGTTTAGTAATTCTGTAAAAGAACTCATTTGTTTCTATTACAATTGTTTATTTTAGATTCATTTTCAAACTGCCATTGCCTCCTCCTCATCGTTTTGCCAAAATTGTTCTATCAGGTCGAATTCGTCCATCCACTTTGTTTCGTCTTCTTCCTCCTCTTTTTCTTCCTCTTCCTTTTGCTCTTCCGCCACCTTTTCTTCTAGAACGTCCTCTGCCTCCTTCTGTTCTTCTCCGTCTTTTCTCGTTACTCTGTACGTGAGATTCCGCTCGTCTGTCACATCTATGCTGTGGGTGTCGAGACTGTAGTCGTCAGCTTTTACGTAATTCTTGTTGAACTCCTGTTTAGACATTAACTTTCCGGACTCCATCCAGACTTTGACTTTGATCACGACGCTCCCGTCCTTCTTTTTGGTGGAAAAGACCTCCGTGATCACCCCCTTTTCAGTGCTCGCAGCCCTCTTTTTGGATTTTGGCTTTTTGCGCACGAAATCTCCAACACTCACTCCCCCAACGCTGCTGTTTCTGGAAACATTATTCAATTTATCGAAAAGTGCTGTTAGTCTGCTCATTTTGTAATTTATTTTATTACTTATTTCTTATCCTTTCTAGATATCTCTGAATGCGCGAATATTTCATACTCGGGTGGTTCGGTTTTGTAAAATCCTCTCATTTTCAGCTTGGATATGGCCTCTTCTGCTGCCGCGCGCTGAGCGTCGGCTTTCAGTCGACCGACGCCCGTTGAAAGCGTGTGCGGGCGACCTCTCAGAGGATAAAGCGTGATTCTGCTCGTCGTGGACGCCGTAAATGTAGCTTCGTCGTACTCTTTCACGTCGGTGTATTTGATACGACCCAGTTCGGAGCCGAACCTGTCAAACAACTCTTTCAAACGAGTCTTAGAGTCGTACAAATCGACGTACCTCAGAGAGATAGGCTCCGCGTCAAAAAGGCGTTCCAGGTAAGACCCGACTACGACCGCTCCCAAACCCTTTTCCACTCTGGTGTCGATTATAAACTCGGTTGCGCCTATGAAGGCCTCAAACGAGTCCTCGAGCAAATCCATTTTCCGCTTGTCTTTCCATTCTTCAGATGCTCGGATGTGCTGCCAGAACCCTTCCTTTTCGGCCAGACGACTGAACGTTTTCTTAGAGGCGTAGTTGATCTTCAATCGTGCGACGACTTTCACGCCGAGCGGACACATCAGCGCTGGAAAACGTTCATAGAAATAGTAGACGAGGAATTTGTTCGCGGCAACGTCGCCCATCTGCTCGTAGAATTCGTAGTTGTTTTGCTCGTCAAATGTGGAAGAGGTGAAACTTTGCAAGTACATGGGCATACTTTTCTCGTCAGTGAGTATATCCACGTATTTGGACGATATGACCGGCTCGAACTTGGACTTGATGAACTGTCTCAGGATCTTCATATGCGCTGTGTTGGTCTTATAAAATGATGACATATTTTATAACTTTTGTTTACTTCAATTTTATTTTTCTTGTATCATTTTCATTTTTAACTCCTTTTTACACTGCTTCGCGATGCCGCGGAGCGGCTAAACAAAAATAGGTTCGTCGTCCGCAGAACTGTTTCCTGCCATATCTCTATACATACACGATCTACTGCAGTATTGGCTGCACCAGCTGATGTCGAGTCGAGTATCGCATCCAGGGCACTTTCTTTCGAAACCCTTGACTGATTCGCGAGAAGGCTTGGATGTTTGAAACTTCTCGGAATACACGTTGTACCACACGCGCCGCTGCTGCTTGTCGGGGAAAACCCACGCAGTCCATCCCAGCTCGAGAGTAGAGTCTGGGACTCGCCTAGGACGGTTTTTCCCCGATCTGAACCCGTACCAGCCGTGGTTCTTGTTGTTTACTTCATACTGAATTGCCTTTTGCATTTTCAATGGCACGTTGGTAGCAACAGCGTACGACATTTTGATGTGTATCTTTAAAAAATATTTTTAAAGATCATTTTTAAACCTGCGGTTCCCCTGCCGTTCCACGGCTCCCTAGTCCCATACATTATTTCTGGCGTACTCTTTTACCCAAACAACCACGCAAGAGGCTGCGATAGCTGTGAAAGAACTGGCTATTGCAGCGGCACACAGTTTTACATAACCATTGTATCCTAGAAGAGTTCCCGAAACGAAAAGAGGGACGGCAACTTTGCTCATAATCATTTCTTCACATTTTTTCTCTCGTTTTCTCATTTATTAAAGGTAGATCTATTATCCGGGAAAAATCCGCGGTGAATCGGACGAGTCTGCGCATCAACAGAGACTTTAAGCAGTCTTTGGTCATCCATCCCACTCCGGTAGAGTCGTTGCAGTCTGCGAGTATCAACTCGTGCTTCGGTTGATTGGGTAAGAAAAAGTAATGACCGTGTTTCATTCGAATCGTCGCCGCTATGTCGGACTTCTTTTTGTCCAGTTTAATGCCTGTTTCTTCGTACAACTCGCGAAAAGCGCAGTCCATTTCATTTTCGCCGTTTTCTATCCCGCCTTTCGGAATTCCCCACAATCTGCCCCTTGACTGTACTACTAAAATTTTCGTTTTATCACCGTCTGTACTGGTCATCAACACCCCGGCTTTTTTCTTCGGAGAAAAGGAGTGTCGGTATTTCTTCGGCGAAGTGTAGGTTTTCAATTTGCGCAAAACACACCTGCACGGGTTTGGACACCTCACGCACAGTATTTTTTCGTTACGGGTGTCTATAGACCAGTCTGAGGGAATTGTTTTCCAAGTAGAGTCCATTTCATTCTACTATATGTTCAGAATTAATTAAATAGACAAAGCTACATATCCGTGCCAGAAATGTGCGATCTCACTAACGATCGCAAGTCATTCATTATAATCCGGTCTATCGCGCTTTCTCCGCGCAAATCACGTCTTACCACGGTGTTTCTAGATGCTCTGCGCCTGGACGGAATAGGCGGGGTAGATGGGGTAGATGAACCTACTGGCTGAGGTTCAGACCCGTCTGCCGGGTAATGCACGTGATCTTCGTTGTGATACTCGCGCCCCCAACGCATTGAACACTTTGAAAAGTAAACAGAACACTCCTCCGGAGTACAAGTAATCTTGTACACGTTGTTGTTCTCGAACAGCTTCTTCTTCAAAGGTTGTATGCAAATCTCGATGTCTGACACCAAAGACGGATCTGTTATAGTGATGTGGCTTTTTCCTTTGGAAGCCACTTTGAAGAACATCGGCATCAGCTTTCTGTACACTCTCTCCGACAGACTGCGTTGCGACTCAGCGGAAAGTTGGGATAGATTCAATTTAGACATATTTTCCAATCTCTCCTTTTCTTTTTCTTCGTCGCACTTTCCACCTTCTTCAACTATTTTTTTCGAAATCTCCTCGCACTTGCTTTCTAGTTCCACCAGCGCCTGGTACTCTTTTGGATACATATGCTTGCAGGCTTTGTCCAGTGCAATGTTGGGCGCTCTATCCGACCACGGAGTTATAGTAGAGTGACGGCAAAGCGGACACCTGAAAGATGGAAGAGAAAATGTAGGGGAATCTTCGTTCTTATCCAACTTGTAATGACAGGTCAAACAGAAAGTGTGTCCGCACTCGAACAAGGTCGGTTTCAAATATAAATTCATACAAATTGGACACTTGAATTCTTCGGCAATCACCTGTTTTTCCTCTTTCTTTTCCTCGGGAATTCCAGGCGGCGGGGGTAATTCGGTTTCTTTTTCCTCGTCTGATTCGGCTGGTTCGACTCTTCGGCTCAGTATTCGGATACTCGAGCGCGGCAGTGGAACACGATATGGTCTAGATGACATAGTATTTACTTGATCCCCGATTAAGTTTTAAGTTCCGTTTTGCACGACTCGAAAACTAAAAGACCGTCGTTGTCCCAGCCAGGAGAACGTCTATTTGAGTGATCCAAATGAACAATGTACACGTCTTCGAACTTGGACAAAACCTCGGGTGAAATGCGCTTGCAATACTCCTCTACAGAATGCGACTGACCCGTTCTGAAATCTTTCTCCTTGAAAACATCCTCCACAATCATATGACCGCCTGGTTTCAAGTACGCGTGTGCCTCATTTATAAATCTAATTTGATCGTCGAACAAGTGCGTTGTATCCTCTATAATCAAATCGAAAGGACCGTGTTTCCCTAGCCCATATTTGATGCTCTCCACCAAACGGATGTTCATAGCGTCTACCGTCACACCTTTGATCTCTGCCGCATTTTTGAGGTACACGGGATTGCTGTCGTATCCAACTATAGTCGAGTTTACCAAATAGTCTCTCCACATTTTCAAACTACTGCCTTTTAGAATTCCGATCTCCGCCACGTTCAAATTTTCAGCAGCTTTGTCTTTCAAAAAGTCGTGATAGAAAATGGAATATGGATGAGAATGACCCGGATCCATTTCCCCCCTTGTACCGATTTTCCTTATCGCGCACTTATCCGTGTCATACTTTTCTGCAATCAAACAAAGATCTGTTGACCTTGTTTTGTAATCCTTAGTAATTAATCTCATTATTTAACTTTTAGTTAAATAATCTTTAGACTCGCCCAAACATGACCCTCTGCTTCGCGATGATGCTTTGCGTCTAACGTCGCCGCTTAGATCGGCGTTTCGAGCGGCGACGCGAGCGGCGTCTCGATCGACGTCTTCCACCCGACATTCTCGATCGACGTCTCGACCGGCGTTTCGACCGGCGTCTCGAACGGCGTCTTCCACCCGACATTCTCGACCGGCGTTTCGACCGGCGTCTCGAACGGCGTCTCGAACGGCTTTTTCCGCCCGTCAACCTGCAGAGATCCGAATGCCTGAATGGACGGCTTCCACCCGACACACGACGAGAGGAGCGCTTCTTGCGAACAGTTATATTCGGATGAAGCTTTGACGGAGTTCTGATGACGCGCATTTTCCGTCGTCGTTCCTTTTCCTTTTCCTTTATTCTCTTTCGGCGACTCTTGCTGCGTAAAGTCACATTAGGGTTTTGTTTTTGCGCTCTAGCTCGTTTTCTAGAGGCAGATCGTCCTGTTACGTTTGAATGTTTCATTTATTATCCCAAATAAAATAGTTAGACTTAAAAACGGCAGATTACACAAAGAAAGATAAAATGAACAATCAAGATGTATCTACGACAACCTCAAACAAATCTGCACGAAATCAAATGTTTAGCTCCACTTTTTTAATGCATATATCAGCAGAACTAATCATGCTTGGGATAACGGTAGTCTACTTCAGTTTTAAACACGCAAAGATGAAGAATCAGATGCTGAAACTGTCTAACCGGCTAGACAAGCAAAATCAAGAAATAGAAATGCTAAAACTGGCTATCATTCAGATTCAAAATGAGAAAAATACTCGACAGTATCAGCCTCCAGTTCAGCGGCAAAGAGTCCAGCAGACTCAACCCGCTCCGGTTCAGCAACAAAGAGCCCAGCAAACGCGACCCGCTCCAGTTCAGAAACAACGCGCCCCACCGCAACCCGCCCCTCAAGCTGTGCCGAAACGTGTAATTCAGCCGCGACGGGTAGTCACTCCACGTATTGTAGTTCGACAGGTCAATGTTCCGCCGCCTTCTAAGCAAACAGCACCGAAGATAGAAGAATTGAAAGAAGACGAGTTGGAGGAACTAAATGCCGCTCCCAGTGACGTGAATCTCGACGATATGCTGAAGTCTGAATTGGCGGAGTTGAACGAAGAAAGTAAAGATGATCTGGACTAATTTATTTTATACTGAAACAAGTATAAAAGAAAATACTTTCATCGCGGAATTCTTCCGGGGGGTTTGTAAGCCCACATAATTAAGGCAAGCCATCTCCTGTACGTCGGATTTTTCGAGTATTGAGCCATGTGTCTGGCGATGAAGGCTTCTCTTTTCTCGCCCCACGTCAGACTGTGACCTCGCTTGACAGGCTGTTTTCTCATAGCGCTGGCTGTTTTCATTCGTTTGTAGACGCCCATAAATCCACTTCTACTGCGAGCGACTTCCGACACTCCCAATCGTTTAGCCTCTGGTATATACTTGGCGGCTGACTTATAACTCATCCACGTTTTCATTTATTACAGATAGTAAAATTAACTCTCAGGGCAGTAATCCTCAACTAACGGAATGTTGGGATCGTATATGCCTTTTTTCGTGGCGATGTCAAGAAGTTGATCGAACTTTTTGTGGAAAGCAGGAGTGTGTCCCTCGTCCTCTTTGTTCAGAACGTGAGCCATCTCGTGGAGCAGCACGTATGTCAGCATATTCTTGTCGTAGAGTTTTCCCGTTTTCTTGTCGTGCAAACACAAAAACACCTTCTCTTTGTTCAATGTGTAAGATTGATCGCCAACGACTATTCTGATCTTGGAAAACTCCGGATGCACGTGTTTGAGAGTGTTTTTCAATTCGTCAATGACCGGATGACCTTTGTCAAAAAATTCCATAGCCTTGTGACTGGAGTGTTTCTTTGCATAATCAAAAAGCTTGTAGAGAGTTATAAGAAGTAAAACTACTATTAGTATCTTCGCAATCGTTTTCATAGGTGTGTTTATTTACCATTTTATTTTGTTCTGTAGACCTTTCCGAGCATTGCCGGGAGCTCAGATACGTCCAGAGACTCTTTGGCCGGTTTCCTTTTTGGGGAAGACTTGGTTTCCGAATCAGTTTCAGAGTCAGAGTACGAATCTTCATCCGATCCTTTCAGAGAACACCCTTCCAGATCTTCTTCTCCCAAAAAGTCGCACACGTGGCCTCCGCCGATCAAGCTGTACACTTTGATGGCCTTTTTCTCATCACTGTCACGCGACGAAAACTTGAAGTCTATCTTGCGCATCGATCCATCGAATTTATTTGGCGCGTACTCTGTGTTGAGATCTACGAACATCATTTCTCGCGCAGTTTGGTATGAAACACCCTTTGTATCCAGCGCGAACATTCCCGTGTACTCTGGAGCTTCTCCCCAGTCTATCTGATCCAGCTGCTTTTTCAAAAAGGCGAGTTTGCCTTCGTTACCCGTGAGGGATATAAAAGTAATCCACGTTTCCATATCGTCGTAATTGGTTTCAGCAAAAACAGCGTACTTTTCCGTTGAATCTGTCATTTTATATTTAAAATTCCAAAATTTTAAATGGTTGTTTATTTTAATCCAAAAATGTTATAGACGCATACTCAGTCTTAGTCGCAGGTTCAGGTTCTTTCTTTTGCGTTTCGCTTTTGCTTTCGACGAAAACCAGTTTCGGCTTCACGTCCATCGCATCTACCACCTTTGTTCGTTGCACCCAGTACTTGTACAACCGCGTCATAAAGTTGTGAGCCATCGAGCTTTTACCGTAGCACGCATTCAACACTTGGTCTACCGGTTTTGTCATTTGTTTGAGATAGTACAAGTAATCAATCCGCAGATACCTAGAGTTGCGCCGGTAGTATTTGACGTCTTCCAATTTGGAAAACATTTTGTCGGTGTGCCCTCCCGCGACTGTGATCAGATGCTCCAACCTCACTCCATCGTCCACCCTGACCCCTCGACTTCTCATCTTCATAGCCAGAGCCACGTGAGCAGGGAGAGAGTTTGTGTAGTACCCTATCGCATCTTTAGCCATCTTCATCTTTAACTGTCTTGCTCTCTCCACGGGGTCGTCCGACAACTTTGTTATGGTGTAGTCCCCCACCATAACCTTTCCGGAAGCCAACTTCTCTAGCATCTCAGGAGACCTGTTTCCCGAGCCGCTTTCTACGTGCTTTACCCACTGCGCCTCGACGCCTTTTCCATCGGTGATCAACGGCAAGTCTCCCACGCTGCCAATCTGCTTTGTGATTATAAATTTAGCTACAGGAACGCGTTTCTGAAACATCTCTAGAACTTGCCCGGAAAGCCAATTCAGTATTCGACTGAGCTCTTCTCGATCGAAAATCTTTTTCATCAAGCCTTTGTAGATGTCCCGAACGACATCGGAATTGTCTCGCCGAGAAAGCAAAACACCTTTGTTTCCCACTTTGTCCTGTAAAATGCCGTCCCGTTTCATCATTATATACATATACCGCTTCTTAGACAAGATGCAGAAACGGTGATAGATCTCCTCCTCGAATTCCAGTTTCATCGGAGGCGGATACAGCTTCGTCACGTCCGCTGCCACTTTCACGCTGTGATCCCACAATAACGCCGCCGTTTCCTCCCGCGTTGCGCCCTTGATGCGCGGGAAGAAAATGTATTCACTATCCGTATCGCCGTACACCAGCTCGCCATCCCATTTATCGACAATTGTTTTGGCGGCTAATTTGTTGTTGCGTCGACCTAATGCAGTAGTGCACATTGCACCTGGCATAAATGGTAGATATCCTTCTCTGACCCCCATTGCACCGTACATACTATTGTGAACTACAATGTCTCCCACCCCTGCCGCGAAATGGTGGTTTTCCGTTTCGATATCGTAAACGTATTCGACGGGCTGAGTTTTCTGATAAACCGGAACATCATTATATTTTTTTTCACATACGCAATCGCAATCACACCAGCCTTGTCTTTTATAAGCGCAAGGCATTCCCTTTTTCACGTTTCTTAACAACGCGCAGTGTGATCTTCCACAGCAATACTTAACAAGAGTTATCTTTTTCGTTTTTGTGTTGTAGTCCGTTGCATAACAGTTACGAATACGTGCAGCTTTTTCTATAGCATCGTCTAAGCTATCAAGTAATTTTTGCCGAGGAAGACGTTCGCATACCAATGTTATGCGGCGATATTCACTCTTTCCCCCGCTCAACTTGATTGGTTGATTGTTCATAATTTCCACGGGCGTCAAATCCTTTATCGGATCTGGAAGTGGAGCGGTGTACATCCGTTTGATACTTGTCTTTTTCTTACTTAGTCGAAGCTTTGAAGAACATTGGATACGCGAAACTAAATTACTGGCCTTTTCATTGTAATCGACGCTGATTTTGTACCCCAATGATCTTGCTAAGTATACCAACTGTGCGTTGCATCGATGCCCTTTTTGTTGGAGAACAACCCCCGTTTTCTTGAACCTCGCGCCATCCCCAGAATAGTAGCCGAGGAAAAACGCCTTTCTGACAGACAATGCGGACGTCAGCACGTAGTCCGGTACCCGCTTATGACCTCTGCTGTCGTACAATCGAGATCTATACTCTTCGCACAGATCTTTAATCGAGCCTCGTGCGACGAGGTGATACATATCTTTTTTCCCCTTTTGATTTGCGTTTGACGGGTATAGAACCACTTTGAAAGTATTTTTTGTCGGAGGCACTAGCTGGCTCAGCAAATCACACGCCCGATCCAGCAACGATTTGTCAGAGTTATATATGATCCAAGAGCTTTTCGCTTTTTGTCGAACACCCCACGTTGCGCATGTCCCTTCTGCAATAAACAAACCATCGACGAAGGCCATTCTTTCTTCAGACGTGCAAAGTTCGTAGTTTCTAATAACATCATCTGTGATTGAACGTAAGAACGGTTTACACGGAGTGTCGTCGGGCAGCGGTACGGGGTGGTGCATCAGTCGGTCACCAATCGAAAGATCTCGTGGCTTCACCTCTGTACCGCAAGGCTTCAGAAGCGAGTGATCGTTAGTGGCTTCGACCATTCCCGTGTGGGTGATAACGCGAACCAGAGGACTGTCTTGCGGGTGGCGCATTACAAAATTTGGTTTAGTGAATCCTTTGTCGCTCCACACGAGCAGATCGTCTATCGGCAAAGACACCTCTTGCTCGTCGTTTATGCGTTTCCAATCGCCTTTGCTTATCTCCTCGATTGTTTTGTAGACGAACTGCCCCTTGTGTTTGCACGGAATGGGCGTCGTCGCGCCGACGCTGTTAGCGCAAACCTTCTTCGCCTTTTGTCTTTGTTCAAGAACGTTGATGAGCACTTTCATTTCGTTTTTCTTTTCATTTTCCAATGAGTCTAAGTTTTTTTCCAAAACTTTTTTTTCCGCTCTTGTTTTCTTTCTAGAGTCCAGCAAATTCACCAAAACGGTCGGGAGAACGCCTTTGGGCTCCTTCAGAAACCGGTACCTATACTTGGCGCACATATGCATTTTTGGAATTCCCTTTTTAACGTCTGTTCGCTCTTCTCGGTACGGTTTCAGATTCTTGGTCATCGCGATGAGTCGCGAGTTGATCTTTTTTCTTTCGCGGTCTCGCATTCGCTTTGCGCCTTCTTTCAACAGCTTGTCGTATTTCTTTCCGCGGGCGTATCCAGGAATAAAATCCACAATGCGCATATTATCTCGCTTTACTCTCAATTTCTTCATTTCTTTTTCTTTCGAAACGATGAGATTGGTGAGCTGGTTGTAGCGCTTCACTTTAGGATCGTGCTCGCAGCCGAGGTGGTCTTCCCACTCGACCACATTGCATTTATAATCTGGAACCTTTGGGTCTTTTACCAGCGTCGAGTAACAGATGTTGTAAGCAATAATGGTTGTGGGGTAAAGACTGGCAAAATCGAATGGAACAATGTTGTCGTAAACGCCCGGCTTGGGCGGAAACACATAGGCGCCCACGTACCTCTCGTTTTCAGCTGCTTTATACCCGTCCGATTGGACTACAATGTTGTTCTTGTTGCAGAACCTGTATATCTGCGAAAACACGCGTTTTTGCTGTCCACGAATCACAATGTCGAAGATCGGCACATTGCAGGTGTTAGCCATCTCAGAAAGACCCAGCCAAGTATCGGCTTTTCTGAACAATTTGGCCACCAGCACCGAATCGACCATGCAATATTTCCCCGCGCGACTAACGCTCCTTCTCGCCAGCGGCGTGTCTCTACTTTTCCTGTCCTTGATGCCTAGATCATAGCACTTGAACAGTTCCTGCGGAGTAAGATCTTCTTTTCCGGCTCCTCCAAGAAAGTGTTTGCCGACGGTGTCAAGCTTGTAGTTGTCGAGTTTGTGGTCGCGCTTTATCACCGGCAACAGGTCGACCAGAACGCGCCCTTCCCAATCCAAAAACTGAAACTCTTGTGTTTTGTAGGCGGCAGACTTCCACTTCACCTCGGACACCTTCCTTACTCCTCGGGTGTTGTGCATACCCGCCATAGTGAGCTCGTTGAAATCTCCCGTGATCTTCGAGCGCACGATCAGATACTCGATGTCGAAACCGAGAATGTTCCAGCCAGTTATGATTTGAGGATTCATTTCCTGGATGATGCGTGAAAACCCAGCGATCAGAGCCCCCTCTGTTTTGAACCGCAAACATTCAGCTCCAACCTCCTTGTCTACCGGATTGCCCAGTGTCAACAACACTTCTCGAGTAAGGTCGCATCCGTTGTTTCGGAAAAAGACACAAGATATCATAAACACTTTGTCTTCCGGGTGATTGGCGTTCGGAAACTTTCCTGGGTTGTGAGAATATGCTTCTATATCGAAACTCATAATCAAAGGGTTCACGCTCAAGTCGCTTTTGTGAGGTTTCAACTGGCGATAGTTGGACACAACTTCCACTTCGGCGCTCGTTTGGGGCATTGCAGGGACATCGCCTCGAAAACTTACCCAACCAGCGGTGGGAATGTTCTTCACGCACGTCAACTGGAGGATCTCATCCGCATTGTCCTCGTGCACTTTCAAGTTCAAACTGTGCCGTTGGCCGTCTATGTACACGATCAAAGGCTTGAACAAAAGCTTTTTTAGCTCCCAAATGTGATTCTTGACCGCGAAACTGCACCAAAGGAATGGGTAATTGTTTGGTTTTCCGTTCAGGCTTGGTTTGCGCGCAGTAAAGCTTTTCCGCCAAATCAAACTGCTCTTCATAGGCTTACACTTCCTGAGATCTTTGTCTATGCGAGGTTTGAGAATCGTATTGACAATTCTCGAATCCCATCGAAGCCCTCCGGTCAGCTTTGGCAATTCTACGACGACAAACGGTGTAAACTCTCTGACCCTCAAACAAACCGATCTATTTTTTTCATCCAGGCCATAGATACGCATAGAGGTGCTCTCCGTTTCTATCCTGTCTATATGATAGGCATAGGAAAACATTTTTCCCGTACATTTTGGCATAGTAAGTTGTTAGGTTATTTTTTCCACTTTATAGATCATTTTTGAGGAGGTGGAACTTTGTATATTTTAATAGGAGTAATCATATCGTTTTGAAGGTATGGAATTATATTCGATGGAACATCCCGAACGGTTCTCGGACCACGCGGACGCTTAAACTGAAATGCCACATCTCTATCTTTGAAATGAACTAAAACTTTGTATCGATTCATTTCAAGTTGGGTTACCGTAGCAGTGACTTGTCTCGGGGGAATTAACCAAGACCAAAATATTTCAACGGCTGCTTTGCTTATTGCATAAATTGTATTGAGGATGTTCATTTTAATTTATGCAATGAACCGCTTTAAAATTATACTCTGGATCTGGATCTGCTGCTGCTCGGAAGCGCTTTCAATTTAGAAAGTAAATCGGACCCTCCCGAAAGCACTTCTGTCGCGCTCGAGTTCACAACATCCGACGCTTCCGCTGCAATAGTACTTGCAGTTTCAACCACATCTTCCAAAGCAGGCGAGCTCTTCTTAGACGCGCGCTTGCTGCTTCGAGAAATGAAGTACCAAACGACTGTTCCTAAAAGAATAACAGTCACCCCGCCTAAACACCACATTTTTACGTTAGCCGGCATACCTCTCTCTAACTTCAACTCGTTATGCTCGTGGTGATGTCCTTTGGAAACTGGTTTAGAAGGCATTCTGTTTTGCGGAGGAGGTCTCTGACGAGGTGGCATTCCCCTTTGTCGCGGCGCTTGTCTTTGTTGCGGAGGGGGCATCATTCCCCTTTGCTGTTGAGGCGGAGGTCTTTGTTGTTGTTGAGGAGGAGGTCTTTGTTGTTGAGGCGGAGGTCTTTGTTGTTGTTGAGGAGGAGGTCTTTGCTGTTGAGGCGGAAGTCTTTGTTGTTGTTGAGGAGGAGGTCTTTGTTGTTGAGGCGGAGGTCTTTGTTGTTGAGGAGGAGGTCTTTGCTGTTGAGGCGGGGGTCTTTGCTGTTGAGGAGCCTCTGGTTTGGGGGTCATATCAACGGGTCTAGGCGCTAATGACACATTTATTTCGACCTTTTCATTGATAGACTTTAGCGCTATGTAGTAACTTTTCGGTTCGCCGTTACTTTTGATGTTTCCAGACACCTCTTTATTGTTTGACTGCTTAAAATCCAGAGCCGCACCGTTATCTAATGCATTTTGGTCGCACACCGCAAAATGAAACTCATCGTTACCCTTCAAATAAAAGTCCATACTAAACTCGTTTAGCTCATCGTTTATAGGGATGAGTTGCATTACTTTTCCTACTGTATATTTTTTGACAGATGCCATAGTTGTTTTCTTGTTTAAGAATTGTCTTTAAACTTACATATACATACTTGGCACCCCCGCATTGCTTTTTCCATTTTGACGCAACAACGAGTCGGCCTGTTCGGTGGTGAGAGTTAATGGGAACTTAGTCTTGGAGGGCAGCGAGTACCTAACTACCTTTTTGAGCTTAGACTCGCTTCTTTTTCCAACGAGCTTTATGACGTTGAGCCGAGCTACGATCGTGCTGAGGTTGCGTCTCAAATCACGAACGCCGTGCTCATTGGTGTACTTTTCTACTATGTACTTGATCACCGAGTCTGGTATTTTGAGATCTTTCAATTTGAACTTGAACTCCTCGCATATTTCAGGCAACAAGTATTCCTGTGCAATTTTAATTTTATCAGCGGTTTTGAAACCTTTCATGTGAATGACTCGCATCCTGTCTTTCAGAATAGGATCCACTTTTTCTGCATTGTTGAAGCTCATCACGAATACGGCTTTGCTCAAATCAATGTCTATCCCCGAAAAGTATCTATCTTGAAACGTTGAGTTTTGCACCGGATCTAGAAGATGACATAACAGGTTAGAAATCTCCTTCCCTGCCGGGCTATCGCTCAACTTGTCGACTTCGTCGAAAAAAATGACAGGGTTCATGCAACCAGCATCGCGAATCACTTCTATAATCCTTCCAGGTTTACTGCCTTCGAAAGTGTAGTCGTGTCCCTGCAAAAAGGCGCTGTCTTTAGCGCCGCCTAAAGCTATTAGAGAAAATGGACGTCCCAACACTTTGCTCAAGCCGTTTTTGACCAAAGTGGTCTTTCCGTTGCCTGGTGGACCCTGCAATGCGAGCACTTGTCCGGTTCCAGCCTCGTTGGATATCCATCCAGATATGAGTTGGATGATTTCATCTTTCACGTGTTCGTGGCCGTACACCGCTTTGTTCATCGTGTTTCTGGACTTCACCAAGAAGTTGTATATTTCCTTGGGGGAATTCGCAGACTTGCTTATCGGAAACTTTGTGTACTCATTCAATGGCAACTTTTGAAACTGAGAAAACCAGGCATTCAGCTTGTGATACTCGTTATCGGTGGTTTCCATTTCCTGGAAAGAGTTGAGTCTGTTCATAAGAAATGCTTTGGAGTGAGTGGATAGCTCTGTCAGTTCTAGAATCCTAAACTTCAGAGGAACTGTCGCACTGTTGAATACTCGAAGCGAGTCGTATTCTTCAACACAATCTCTCTTTTTTTTCTTGTTCAATTTTTTGTAGTACTTCTTTTCAGCGGGGGTAAACGTATCGCGCAAGTCGTCCATTTCCATTTCGTCTTCTTCGCAATAGGAAGAATCGCTGTCTTCTTCTGATGTTGACGTTTCGATTTCCTTTTTTCTCTTTCTTCTCTTCTTTCGGCGCCGCTTGTCCATGTTTTCCACGTGCGCGCACAACTGGTTCAATACCAGCATCTTCGTAAGAGTATCGTCTTGATGATTTCCACCGAAATCTATGAGAGAATGAGGCTGATGACGGGGTTGCGGTATCGCTTCGCTAAACTCCAATTCCAGCATACCATGACGAGCCGCCTTTCGAGAGTTTCGAGTGTTTCGAGCACGTTTCTTGGGTTTGGGGGATGCTATGATTTGAATGATATCGGGGCACTCGTAATCGATCAAACCTTTTATATTGCCGTGATCATCCACATCACTTGCGTCCATATCGTCCTCGGACATTTCCTCGCTTTCACCTATGGACTCTTCATCGGGGTTATACGTGTCGTCGCTTTCATCGTCGTCGTTTCCTAACAATCGTTTTGGCAAAAGCTTTTTGTTTCTCGTTTTTACATTGGTTTTGGATTTAGCCTTGGATTTAGCTTTGGATTTAACTTTAACAACTTGAGTTTTGTTACTCTTTCTTTTTCCTCTACGTTGAGGGGATTTTTTCTTCTTTTTGGACGAACGTTTGACTAATTTTGGAGTACTCGATCCGTCGCTTTCTTTTGTGTCTTTCATTATTTATTTTAGAACGCTTTTTCTTTTAGATTCTGAAATTGAATTAAAAGATCGATTGTTTTAATTTTAAATTTATTATTCATCCCACAATAACCTGCATTTCACTCTTCGATACATCAAACTGCTTCAGAAAGAACGGGGATAACATCACTGATATAAATTCCGAAGGCAGCTTGCCTTTCAGCGTGGACGCGCAATTCTTGAACTCCTTGATACGTTTGTCGCGCGGGCGAACCCAGTTTCCTCTCTTTTTCATATGAGAAAAATGCGCCGTTGGAATCATAACCTGCACTTTTTCCGTGTGGGAAACGTGTGTCAGAATATGTTCCAGTTCATTTCGAGGAGAACTAGACAAAGCCATTATAATTGTTGACCATTTCATTTTATTTTTTTTAACCATTTTTATTTTAGTTAAAAAAAACCAAGCCTGAACCATCTTACCTTTTGCGCGAACGACGCCGTCGCCGACGCCTGCCCCCTTCTAACTTTTTCGACCCCTTTTCATAGTGTTCCTTCAGCATCGGAGCTGCACCGACGGCAATCATCAGCAATGCGACGAGACCCTGCAGCTTGAGCAAGTTGGACGAACCAATGCAGCATGCCTTGCTCTTCTTGTCTGCGCAAGCTTTAGTTTCAGTACCGTCATCGTCTTCGCAGCATCCGCATTTGCTGTACATCTGACTGATGGTCGCCACCAACGCTATCACACCGGGAACCGTCGTGATTAGGTGAGGAGAAATGTCGAGTTTCTCAAAACAACAATTGCACAAAGTGAAAACTAATCCTAAAACACCCATCAACATAACCAGCTGGTTGGGAAAAAGAACTCTTCGGTTATCACACGAGCAATCGAGAGACTTCACGGAAATAGAAGCCGATGTGAACACGAGGGTTCCGGCCACTATAATTCCAGCAATTTCTTCTATAGTACGTTCTGCCATTTATTTATTCTAGGAAATAATTTATAAAACTGGAAATCCTAAACTTCCTCCTGAAATCCTGACTATATTATTGTTTACGCAATTTAAAATAAATTCGTACTTTTGTCTTATGTTTACCCCAGAACCATTGATACCGTCGTAATTGGTGGGCCCTCCAGCAGTCAAAGGGAGTCTTAATTGCGTTCCAGGAGAACTCGAGTTAGCTGCAATGGCCAGATCGCTCGCCTGTGGCCGAATAGAAACGTGAGTAAGTTTCCCGTAGTTTGTTGAACCCATAGGATCCAAACACGCAAAGTCGAGTGAATAGGAGTAGCAGTGGTATCCAGCTACTCTGGGAATTGAAGGTGCCGTGTAGTAGGGATTTACATAACTGTAATAGTCATTTCCCATATTTGAAAGACGTTCTGTGTTCTCATACACCAGAGACACCGATGCTATGGGGTCAACGGCAAATGTAGTGTGAAACTTGCTCGTGTTATCTGACAATCCACCCATTGCCGGGGATCCTACGGTGTACACAGAATGTTCGTTTGCAAAGGTTGTGTTTCTAACCGCGAAGAAAATAACTTTTACAGCGTGCGAAAGTCGCACTTCGATGTTGGGGTTTGGCAAAATTTCCGGGGTGTACGTCGTAGATAAAGCGTTCTGAAACTGTTCTATTAAAATGTCTCTCGGGGCGCACGCCATACGTTTTCGTTCGTCGTTGGAAACAATAGCATAGTTTGCCCACACCTCGACCGTTTTAAGTTCAGGCTCGTTTCCACTCTGCAAATCGCTAAGAAGAGGAATAGATCTATAGTCAGTGTTGTCTGGATTCTGAGCAAGAGCAGCAACACCACCACCATTGTCAACAGTCCCAATCTCCGCGATGAGGAGCTCGTTCCAGTTCCTAAAACTGAAATGCACAGTCATATCATTGTAAGGGAGTGCAGCGGTCGGAAGAGCAACACCGGAATCTCGGGTGAAGAAAAATGGCAAAGGCAGATTCAGAAACGTTTCAGACACTTGTCCGCTAGACAGCACGTTGTCGTCACAATTGCCCGGAGCAGCACCAGCGGGGACGTTTGGTGCTATAAATGCAGGAGGAAGCTGCTTAGACCGGTTGGGATTGACGCCGACGCCGGAGAGGAACGCATCAGTTAGATTAGTCAATTCAATAGTGTTTCCGATCATATGACTGTAGCCGTCCTGCTTTGATGCTGGGACAGTAAATGCTGCCCACATATCTAGATTGTGAGAATCAAACTCTTCCACCAACAAGTCGTTGAACGTAATGGATACATTTTTAACCAGGTTGTGCATTAGGTTTTGCGTCCATCGAAGGCGCTTCGCTGGCAGTGTTGTTGTTTGCGCGGTGATTACAGGAATTCCCACTCTCAGCCACATATTAAGTAGGTAGTCGCCCGATCTGGAAATATTTACCGCAAAACTCTTTCCAAATCCAGGCTGACCTGCCGCTGTGGGTAAAATGACAGGGATTTGCGAAAACCAAGTGGACTTTACTGTCGTTCGCACAAAGTAGGACACTGAAGTACTACAACCATACATATATTTTTCCAATTCATCGTAAGTGGCCAGGTCGATGAATCCTGCTGTTATGTTTGACTTATTTATGCTCATTTATTAGTAGCGGATTTATACTTTTAATTCTAAACTCTCGTGTTGAAGTATGATGTCTGACAACCCTTGGTTTTATCCGCGGGAAGCGGCACGGTACAGGTTGCGTTGGCGAGCGGGAACAAGTTCTTCCTACTGCACACGTTCTTGTCAGTTGCGCATATGGACACATTCGCCAACGTTTGGTTGTCCAGTCCCTGCAATGCCCGGAGAGCCGGGGCATTATCTATTCTGCCCAACTTGTACAGATCAGGGCAAGAGGGAAGACTTGGATGAAACAGTTCGGAATACGTCAGGTGAGTTTCCTTTGCGCCTGAATCAAAGTCTCTGTAAGAACCCGCGAACGGGTTGTTGTCTGGAGCTATGTGAGTGGTCATTTTTATTTATTGAGTAAAATAAAAATGGATAAATTAACTGTTGCCGACCTCAAACAAAAAGCTAAAAAGGCCGGAATAAAAGTAAAAGGTGAAGGATGGGCTGCATGTTGCCCTCCCAAAGGTCGCAAAAAGGACATTATCAAAGCTCTCAATTCAAAAAAGAAACGCCGAAAAGCCTCTTCGCCGAAAAGAAATGCGGCTCCTCAAATGAAGACCAAAAGGCGTGTTCAGTTAACTAGCGTGCCAACGAAACCAAAACGCAGGATTTCTCTCGTGTCCACGACAGCGTCGGACGAGTGGTCGAGAGACCAATGCCTTTTAAAATGTAAAAGGTTCATGACGTTCCAGGATGCAAACACGGAAAATCCGTTTACTCAAACGGCAGCCGCTCCTAAGCTCACAGAAGGTCAGAAACGCTACAAAAAAACTCTGGACAGCCTGGAACAAAAGTATTCCGGGATGCAAGAAAACAACCCCGAGTGGGAGATAGCGGAACTTCAAGCAGAACTTCTCGACCCGGATCTGACAGAAGACGACCGTGAATGGATTGAAGAGCAAATTGCAGAGTTGCAAGATTACATAGGCTAAACAGGAACGATCGAGGGAGGACAGCTTCTCCACAGTCCGTTGTCCAGTTTTGTTAAATTGGTTGACTGAGGGCGTTTCAAGGATTCACACGTCGCGTCCGTCTGCCACCCCGCTTCCTTGATCGCTTTCAAGGGGTCTTCCTCAGACGGCAGAGTTTTCATTAACTTTTTAAGATCGGGATTCTCCAAAAACAGATATTTTCCAACCAAGTACATCCACAGATAGTAATTGTTTCCAGACTGACCTCCGTCTGCAAAATTGTCGTCTATTTTCGGGTACTTTTTTTTTATCTTCCTAACGAACGCTTCTCTGCCCTTTTCTCCCGACAACCCTACTTTCATTGCCAAGTCGTACCAGTCTTTTGCCACCTTGCTATTCCTATCGGCGTGCATAAAAAATGTTTCTGGACACACCTCACCATCTCCGCGTGTATATCTCTGACCGTTGAAGCAAAAGAAGGGAGAAGCTCCGACCGCGTCGGGTAACCACGATGACAGCGGGCGATTCATGTAAACCGTGCCGTCTATCATAGTGCCGCCAAACTTGTGCAGGATGTACAGGCCTATGAAATCGCTTTTCACAGCAAGGTTTCCATCCGATGCTTTCTCAATCTGTTTCAGATCTTGCATTGGGATGAACTCGGTTAGATTTGACGGATTCAAGAATTTGATGTTTCGCACCTTTCCAATTGTCTGCCAGTTTTTGTAGCAGCGCTGGACAATGTCAGGCGGAGAGGTCAACGCGCCACCTTTGGGGGTTTCCCAGTATGTCCATACGAGTTCTGGGAACCCACGATGCGGAGTTGTGTTTTTGGAAAATTTTTCTACGGGAATCGTAAACACCCAGCAAAGGGCTGCGACAACAAATAAAATCGAAAAAATCAAGCGCATTTTCATTTTTTATTATTGATAATTTTAAAATCGCTGTAGCTATCGAGTTTGAGCTCCCAGGAGCTCCTGTAATACATAGTTTTGCTTCCGTCTTTCCATCGTATCTTGTAAACGCGACGGTTCACTTCTCTGATAGTACCACTAAACCATTTGACGGTGCCATCATCCATTATCCATTTTTCTTGAACGCTCATTCCAACCTCCGGATTATTCCAAGTGACTGCCTCCAAACGAACTCTAAGCTGTTTGAGCTCTTCCTCTTCTGCTACAGGATCCCAGTGTTTTGTTTTGGAAATGGGCGCGCCGATTTCCACGGCACGACCATCAACGGTGAAAGCAACAGCGCGCTCGTTAGCAGAATCGGAGTCGTTATTCCATGACATAGTCATTCGCTCGTTTGGTTTGAGAATTATAGTATTTTTATAATCATTTTCGATTTTAAAAAGTTAGATCTACTTGCTTTTGTACAGATCGAGTGCATCTTTGAAAGACATCTGCGGTTTTCCCAGCCGCTTGTTGACGTGATTGTGAAAGTTCCACATAAATGTGAAGAGGGTTTTGCGATTGGTCAACGCCTTGTCTAGGTCGGCACTGGCCATAAACTCCTTTGCGTGTTCAGAACAGTTTCTGCAAGGCAAAAGGTAGGGCAAAACTTCAACGAAGGCTCGCATCTTTTGCCTAGCTACACGCGTGGGATTCATTTGGTAGTTCAGCGACATATTATGAAGCATGTACCAGTAGTGTGGTCCGAATTGAGACGGATGATGTTCCGCTTTAATCTCGCTCCAATTTATATTCCCGGGAGCCTCTCTCGACTCAACCGGAGAACGTTGAGGTCTCGGACTAGACATTAGAGGGCGTGATATGGTTTGCAATGAGGTTCTATTGACCGGGTGTGTGAAATCAAATATTATATCCGGATTCACTTGATTGTCATAGTAGTTTTTAAAAGGTAATGTGTACATTCTCAATTTTATTTATAATTGAGAAATTGTTCTGTTTAAGGGAAAGCGATCGCTGTGACATCGTTGCCTGCACCCGCCAAGCAAGTGTCGATTGCCGCCGACATGTCAACCCCGCCAATAGCCGTCTTGGTTCCACCAGACGCCATGTTAACCAGAGAAGAAATTGCCTGGCATTGCTCGTTGTAAATTCCGCCCATAACAGCGAGAGCTCCCGGCTCGAGATCAACAGCAGGGTTGACCGATACCTGAAACCAGCCCGAATTGCACGGCGGAATGGCCAAGTCGCCTCGAATCTTGTCAGCCTGTGAACGAAGCCGGCTGCTGAGATTCGCAGTGATAAATCGATCGAATACAACGGGGTTGTCCGCATTGTCATCTCCGCCAGCACTAGCGCCAAACAGCGGCTCGTCTCCGCCTCCCGCGAGAGCCTGTCCGCCGACCACACCCGGAAGAAGAGAAGGATTCATACTATTCAGTTGCATGCTATCCATTCTACCACTGCCTGCAGACGACATTCCGTCAACTTCCATTCCTACAAATCCTTCTTTCAAATTCGGCATTCTATTACCCGCAATAGAGCCAGTGTTGAACCCTAGAGCAGTGTGCATCTTGTTTCCCGCGACATTTTCCGCAAACGGAGTTTTAAGACGGTAGGCCATGTTTCTTTCGTTAGGGGGATTGTAAGTAATATTTGCTCCCATACCTTGTGCATTAAACCTAGGAGGAAGCATTGCCTGAAGTGACGGAGGCGCCGCGTAGATTCTTCCGGCTTCCGCATCCGCACGGCTTGCAGCATAAGAAGGGATAGCTTTCACAGCCTTTGGCGGATCCATGTTCCAGTTTTCAATCACCGGCTTGGTGTCGTTCATACCAAGAGTTAGAGCTGCGCCAGCTAAAGCAAGCGCGCCAATGATAGCGACGTTATCTGAATTAATCATCGTTTATTATGCCAAAGATTTTTTTAAATTCCAGGAGAAGCGAGTATTTTTCTACTATATCCGTGTACTCATCAATGAAAAGGTATTTCACATCGCTTCTACTCAATTCGCACACCTGCGCGTTTAAAATAATCGCGTACTCGGACGCCACATTTTGCATAAGTCGTTGATCTCCTTCTATCGCTCTGTACATCTCATTCAAACCGCGTTTCATCCATTCGACCTCCAATTCGTGAACAAATGAAAAGCGGTTTGTAAACAACTCTTTCAAACGATCCACAAGCTGCTTTCCGCGCATCAGGGAGAAATCGCTCGCCTTTTTATTTATTTTAGAATATTCCCAATGACTCACTAGATACGCAGCCATGTCCGCTCTGACGTCCGACGGAGAAAAAAGCCTTACTTTTTTAATTTGACATTTTATGCGGGTTTTCACTTCCCAGATGTCAGTGAGACATATAGTGCTCGATGGAGACCTTGCACGAAATAAGTTGTTGAGCATTTCCAGCGCTCCTGCTGGTTCTGTTTTGATTCGGGAACAACCCGTTTTGTAGGTCAGTCTAGAAAATTTTCCTTCCAAATCAGTAAAATGGATCGCCCACTTCAGTATATTCGTCGACGCTGCACCGCAATGACGCTGCGCGTTTGCGGATTTGGGCTCGACGAAGTTGCACAGTGCTTTTATTACAGGGACGCACTGTTTGGCCGATTTCAGCCTGCACAGATGAAAAGTCGTTGATATTAGCAAATGCCTCACGTCGTGTGATTCGTTGAAGTCCATGTTATCGTTAGAGCAGTAAACCAAGTCTCCTGAATCAGAAATTCCTCTAGATCTTTCGAAATCTATGATGACTGGATCGTGGCACACTCCATTTCTCAAAATAATATTTCCCAAACTCAAGTCGTTGTGCATAAACTTGGCTTCTCGCTGTGCAGATTGTAAACACAATATGACCGCGCGCAAAGTCGCTACCATTTCATTGACTGAAAAATGAGAGCTTTGCATCCACTGCAAGAACGTCACTCCTTTGATGTGAGAAGTGATCAGCGACCGTTTGTCCTTGCTGATTCCGTGCGTGTACACAAATCCATTGGAACACTCCATCTGGTTGATCAAACGTACTCCGACGATACACTCTCGAGTCAAATCGGAATCTGCGCTTTGTTTTACGACGACGCGGCTATCTTGATACACCCCCTCGTGAACTGTGGACTTTTTTGACTGCTTGATCACCTGGACACAGTCTATGCTTTCAAGAGGAATAATATTTTCCTCGTCCACACGTAGAGTCGGAAGCATTCTGTCTACCCACGAGTCCAGCTTACACTTTTCGCTCAATGCCATCAACGTGTTTTGCATATAATCCAAAATGCCTGATTTGCACAGGTACGCGTCGTAAAACGACTTGCCATTTTTCGCGATTCGTTTCGCTTCAGCATCGTTGTTTTGCAACCACTCTATCTTTGAAACTAAATCAGATAAATCTTGCTTGACGCTCACAAAATGAACTCCGTCTTTGAGAAAACGTTGAAACCAAAGTTTGTACTCTCCCTCTACTATTAAAACAACCGATCCTAGACCCAGTTCAGCTCCCAGTCTGTAAGCCGCCACGTGCCCCTCTACGTGAATTATGTACTTGTATTCCGAATGCTTATTGAACGAAACCCTGTTTACGAGATTCATATTGAGAGATTTCACATCTATAGTCTTCAAACCGTGAACCCCTTCAAGCTTTCTAGGACGGCGTTTCCAAGACGTGATTCCCGCATCGATAGTCACAACACTTCCAGTCAGCATCAAAGTCTCTGCGAGTTTGCACAACTTCAAACGCTGATTTGACTCCGCAGTCGTGCCGGCGCCGGTCGACGATCCACGCCACAAAGCGATACCTTTTTTATTTTCCCACGCCACTTGTTTAGGAAAAGGAAAGTAATCGTTCCCGGACCCAACGTAGAAGCGGCTTTCCGAAGAAGCCACGCGTATCCAGTCGTCCACCGTGGGCATAATCACGTCAGAGTGCCTTTTTGCGGCACAAAACGAAAAAATCGGGGCGTATTTGTCGTAGCGGTGAGATACTAAAGGGTGTGTTTTAGAATCATAGATGTGGTTATACGGTTCGTATTTACCCTCCGCGAGAATCGGGTAGTCCCTTTTGTTTATGAAAAAGTCGCAGTCGGGGATTTCTCTCTCGGCGGTAAGAACGTTTAAAAAGTCTCGTATAGCCGGTATGTTGGTGTCATTTTCCGCCATCGGGTACTCATACCTCAACAGGCAGTTGTTCGCGTACCACCGTTCCGGAAAACCGTTCACTTTCTGAGGGTTGAATCTGTAGCCGTCTGCTTCGGTGATGCTCTTAAACAGCTGCATATTTTCCCTGTAGGATATTTTGTGAGCATACTCGTTTACAAAAGAGGCATTTGAAAAGGGCAGAAAAGTCTTCAATTTTCCACCCCGTATCTTCACATAAATACCCTTTTTGAATTTGAAAAAAATATAGCGAAATGTATCCGAGATTACTGGTTTTGAAATGTTGCCGTAGATCGCGTGAACTTCAGAGTCTATGTCCGCTCTAAATTCTCCCACTTTGTGACGACTCTTCGAGGCTTTGCAATGACTTTTTGCATCTCTGTACCGATTAAACTGTTCGACGTCTCCCGCTGTAAAGTGCAGTTGAGAGAAATGCGGGTAACGTTCGTTGTTTCCTTTTCGTTTCACATGTTTCTGTGCAAAATCTCTCATTAGTTGATTGGTGTAATGAGTTGTTTTGTCTACCAAAAGGTGGTCGGTAGTTGTTCCTAACGTCATTTGATATATTAATAGTATTTGTTAAAATATCATTTTCACTTCTTTTTGGACATAAATAACCCGGCGACTACGACTGCAATCAAAACACAAGTGATGACAACCACTGGACCTGTAGTACTTTTGTTTGCGACCGAACCACCGTTTCCCGTGCCGGCGACCGAAGCCTCAAAATTGCCTACTAGCGGTGCTACGCCCAACTCTTCAAGCTGCTGCTCTTCCAACTGCCTGTAAGTAGAAAACCCCATATTCTCCACAAACCCCACTCCTTTCGGCTTTACCGTGCGGTTGTCTGACAAAATTTCAGCGTCGGCTGCTCCTTCGTATATCTCCCCCTGGTCTGCGGGAAAGGCTCGCTGGTCAGCACAAATGCATTTCAAACTGTACACTTGATTACCAACAGCTAACTCGACTTCGGACGCGTAAAATATACTCTTGATAGAGGGCGATTGAAACACGGCTTTTACAGTCAACTGACCGTCATTAAAAAACTCGGTGTTATTGCCCACTGTAACAGAACCCTGCCACGGAAACACGGCTTCTTTTTTAACCGCGGATGGTTGAACGCCCATCGCAGCACCGGTCACATAAATAGATTTGTGAGGAAACTGTACCATAACCCATATCCACGCTTGCCTGTGCATCGGCATATTAAACAAGTTCTTCCACTCGTCCACATGCTTCACCATTCCCCGGTGAGACTTGATCACGCCTCCTTGGTGATCCAGCCACGCCGCTCCAGTCACTTCCATCGAACGCGGCTCGTACCCGTCGCTGGAAGGAAAGGTGATCGTTCCGTTCACTTTCAAATAAGGAAACGAATAGTACATGTAGTTTATACCAGCATCGGGCACGACAATCGTTCCTGTCCCATCAGGTCCCTGGAGCAAAATCTCAGAATTCTCCGGAATAGTCAAAACTACGTCGATCATCGCTCCGGAAACAGGGTCGTGCACAACCCACTTCATCTTCTTCAAATGCGGATTCTCGTCCTCCTCCTCATCTCCCATGTAAGGGAGGAGACCTTGCTCCATCACCTTGGGGTAATCTTCGTCTTGCCCTTCCATCTTGTCCCAATCCGAATCTTCTTCGTGCATTTCTTGATGCGCGAAAGAAAGTACCGGGAGCTCGTCATGAACGGCCGGGCGATAGTCGCCAATAAACCCTCCCTGATCCCGTATGTACCAGTGCTCGCACGGTGAACTGTCCGTGGCGCCTAGCGTCAGAGAAAACGAATGGCGGAACACTTGATTTGTTTTCTCCAATGCAAACAGTGCTGGGTTAGGTGGTTCTATTGTATGACCGGCTATCGTAGACAAGGCTCCTATTCGCCGCTTTGATCCGGGAATCTCGGGATCGCCCGCCGATTGCAGGTTCATCGCTAGATAAAACCACTCACTCGCCTGGAAATAATGCCGATTGTGATCCCTGGGAAAAGTCAGCGTCTCTTGCGGCATGTCGGGGAAAGCTTCGTACGCTTCGGGCGGTAGTAAAGATAAAAGCCGAATCGCGTCCAAAGCCGAAATGTCGGACTTTTTATTTAATTGCTGGACTATAGACGGTGGTAAATAGGGAGATACTCGATTCAACACTCTATCTTTGCAATCCAATTCTTTTTTAGCAGCAGAACGCATATTTATTTACACTCAACAAAAATGATCCTTTAGTCCTTTTCAGCGCAAGCAAAAATGATTTAATATTATTCGCTTTTATTAAATAAAAATGTCATCACTTCCGCAATCTCAACCAATTCTTGAACGGCAAAACGCTGTAGAGCTCCAAGACGTGCAGAGCTATTCTGATCTGAAAGATATAGTGTGGGAAAACCCGTCCAAAGTAAAGGTCATCAAAGCCGGCGCATCATGGTGCGCGCCGTGCAGCAAGGTAGCGCCAGACTACGTAAAACTGGCTTCTGAAAATGCCGACGTCAGCTTTTACACGTTGGATGTTAGCGACAAAGCGGATGCGGACAAGTGGCAGACATTTGCGGCAATAGGCGGTGAGAAAATCCCCTACTTTGCCGTGTACAAGAATCACGAACGCGTAGCCGGAATCCAAACGTCCGATATCGGCAAACTAAAACACATCATCAACACGCACACCGGCAAAGCTGATCAGAATGAGGAGGATATTGAGCCTATCCTCAAGGAAGACATCGACCGGTTTGTCCTTTTTCCTATTCAAAACAAACCCATATGGGACATGTACAAGAAGCACGAATCGACGTTCTGGACAGCCGAAGAACTCGACTTGGAAAAGGATCGTCGAGACTTTGAACAAAAGCTCACTGACAACGAACGCTACTTCATTGAGCACGTCCTGGCATTCTTTGCAGCATCTGACGCTATCGTCAACGAAAACCTGGTAGAAAACTTTATGGCCGAGGTTCAATCCGCGGAAGCGCGCTGTTTCTACGGATTCCAGGTTATGATAGAAAACATTCATTGTTGCAGTGGAGATACGGTAGTTTTGACAGACAAAGGGCATTTTCCTCTGGATTTACTTGCAAATAAGGGAGAGAAAGTTAACGCATGGAACGGCTATGAGTGGAGCGAGGTTCTTCCTCAATTAGTCAAAGAAGAGGATGATATGATGTTGGTTCAACTTTCGAATGGAGCATCGCTCAAATGCACCCCTGATCACAAATGGATTTTGCAGGATGGAGATCCTAGAAAAAATCAGTCGAAGAGAGTCGAAACTAAACATCTGGAACCTGGAGATAAGTTGTTCAAATGGGAACTTCCAATTATCAAAGAAGGAGAAATATTGGAACATGCCTACACAAACGGATTTTTTTCAGGTGACGGTTCGCACACAAACGGATATCCTAATATCGTTCTTTATGGCGAGAAGAAGAATCTGTTCGAATTCTTAGAAAATTCTCCTGCATCCAATCCGACGGGAAAAGAAGATAAACAGGGGCGCATTAAGTTCTATCTCACCAAAGATACTGTAAAAATGGGAAAGTATTACGTGCCTATTAATGGGAATTTAGCATCCAAACTTGAATGGTTGGCCGGTTTTGCCGACGCTGATGGATGCGCACATACTGCAAAATCAGGAATGAAGTCGATGCAACTTTCCTCAACGCATATTGATTTTCTCAAAAACATTCAATTGATGTTAACAACTCTAGGCGTCGACACAAATATTTCTTTGATGCATCCTGAAAGAGAAGCCTTATTGCCTGACGGAAATGGTGGGCGTAAATTGTATGAATGTAAAGCTTGCTGGGTTATATATATTTCGTGCTGCGGAGTTGAAACCCTTCGTTCGCTGGGATTTGCACCGAAGCGTCTAGACATTTCGCCACAGGATCCCAATTATAAGTTGACGGTAAAAAGACCTTTCGTAAAGGTTGAATCGGTCACTGCTTTGCCCGACAAAGAACCAACATACTGCTTCAACGAACCGAAAAATCACACTGGAATGTTTAATGGTATAATGACTGGCCAATCTGAAACCTACTCACTCCTCATCGACAACTTGATTGGCGACAAAGAACGCAAGAACGAGTTGTTCAACGCGATCAAAACGGTGCCCATCATCAAAAAGAAGGCCGAGTGGTGTTTCCGGTGGATGGACAGAGACAACGCCTCGTTCGCCGAGCGTCTCGTCGCGTTCGCAATCGTCGAAGGCATTTTCTTCTCTGGCTCGTTCTGTGCTATATTCTGGCTCAAGAAGCGAGGCATCCTCCCCGGAGTCACCTTTTCCAACGAGTTGATCAGCAGAGACGAAGGTCTTCACTGCGATTTCGCCTGCTTGCTCTACAATCAGCTCAACAAGAAGCTCGACCAAAGCAGAATCTACGAAATTATGGAAAGCGCCGTGCAAATGGAGTGCGAGTTTGTTTCCGAAGCACTCCCCGTCAGTCTCATTGGAATGAACGCCGAACTCATGTGTCAGTACATCAGATTCTGCGCAGACAGGCTTATTCAAGCACTCGGATGCGAAAAGAAGTACAACGTTGAAAACCCTTTCGAATGGATGACTCTGATCTCTTTGCAGGGTAAAAGTAATTTTTTTGAAAAACGCGTCTCAGAATACTCAAAAGCCGGAGTTGGCGTCGAAGACGACGTAGGATTTACACTAGATGCAGACTTCTAATGGATGAAATAAAAAACAAAAATGATTTCTTTTTTTACATCTTCTCAAGATTTAAAAACATGACAACTTCACTCAAAATGAACACTCAACCTAAAACAAAAACATGGACAGTGCCGCGCGCAGGCTACATTTATAAACTTCAGTGTAAAGTGCAAAACGGGAAACCGCTAGGCTTGGGATGCGTGGAGGCGTCCTGGGACAAATTTATTTACATCGGAAGCACCGTTAAAATTAAAAAACGACTTAGTATACATAAATATAAGTGCAACACGGAAACTAACAGATCCCATAATAATCTGGTCTACAGATTGATTCGTGAGAATGGAGGCTTCGACAACTGGGAAATGATAGTAGTCGAGAAAAAACGGTGCGAGTCATTTGAAGATCTTAGAAAGTTGGAGCAGGCGTGGATAGACAAAATAGGTCCTATTCTCAACCAAGGCACGGCGTGGGTATCAGAAGAGGAAGCGCTGAAAACTAAACACGCCGGACAGAAACGGTGTTATGAAAACCGCAAAGAGCACTACAAGGGAAAAGCATCTAATTACTACAAGAACAACAAGGAAAAGGTGTTGAAAAGGATGAAAGAGCGCGCCGCGAACGACGAAGAGTTTAAAAAGCAACGTAAAAAATACACCAAGGAGTGGAGGGAAAAGAAGAAGAAAGACCCCGTTTATATGGCGGCTCAGAAAAAGAAGAAGGAAAAGTATAAGGAAAAGACAGAGTGTGATGTGTGCGGTCGGAAAGTGAGCAGGGGTAACATATCAACGCACAAGAAGAAAAGTGTTTGCAAGCCAAAAAATATTTAATAAAAAACATGTCAGGATAATCAAATGCAGATATACTACTACTATCACATTTCAAAAACGGGAGGTACTTCTATGCTAGATTTTTTCAATCATATTGTTGGAAAAGTACCCAACAGCGTGGTGTATGATTACAATGACTGGGACAAACTACCGCCAAATCCGAAAGATATCGATT
>Ga0181596_10000678_pt1 | contig 35018 bp, 38 predicted proteins | sample 041ome_6_FD_148655 | JGI IMG/M metagenome (GOLD analysis project Ga0181596, IMG submission 148655) | Coastal salt marsh microbial communities from the Groves Creek Marsh, Skidaway Island, Georgia - 041402US metaG (spades assembly) | ecosystem: Environmental > Aquatic > Marine > Intertidal zone... | reverse complement strand
GAGATTTTGTTGATCAGGCTTGCCGAGCGCGCAACTGGTGTTTCAACCGCTTCAGCAACGCTGTCTTCATCCGGCATTGCGATTGCCGCTGCTGGGATGAACCGTGCCCGTGGTGGGGCTGTTGTTTCATCTGATGTGGTTAACGGCAGGGCTGGCGTGTCCCCCATCGAAGGTGCCATTGCGTCATTTTCGCTGGTTGCATTTGCCTCATTTGGCTCGGCTGGAACCGCCGCGTCACGCGGATGTGCATCTTGGGCGGTGCCAATCGCGTCAGTGATGTCCATCTGCTGCTCATGGCCGGCATCGGTGCTGATGATTTCATCGATTGCCTCGCTGGCAAGCTCATTGCTCAGCTGATCGTCAAGCAAATCAGTCGGCGCATCGGCCATCGGTGATGATGCGGCACCAATCGCATCAACCGCAACTTCAGGGGTAAGGGCTGAAAGGCTGCTGATCGGATTTGGCACAATTGTGCTTGTCATAGAACTGCTTGGCATCGCGGTGCTTTGCCGGGCTGCCACAGCCTCGGTTCGTTGCGGCATGACATTTGGCCGGTGCAGGCTCTGGCTGGCACCACTGATGCCGGTTGCGACAACCGAGACGCGCATGACGCCTTCTAGCTTATCGTCAAACGCTGAACCAAAGATGATGGTCGCGTCCGGATCAACTTCTTTGCGGATCCGGTTGGCCGCTTCATCAACTTCAAACAGGGTCATATCAAGGCCGCCGGTGATATTGATCAGAACTGCATTGGCGCCCTTCATTGTGGTGTCGTCCAACAGCGGGTTGTTAATTGCGGCTTCGGCGGCCTGTGTTGCGCGGGCTTCGCCAGATGCTTCGCCGGTGCCCATCATGGCTTTGCCCATCTCGCCCATAACGGCACGGATATCGGCAAAATCAAGATTGATCTGACCGGGCTTGATCATCAGGTCAGTAACGCCACAAACGCCCTGATGCAGAACCGCATCTGCCATATGGAATGCATCGGCAAAAGTTGTCCGCTCATTTGCCAACCGGAACAGGTTCTGGTTTGGGATAACGATCAGCGTATCAACATAGGCTTGTAACTCTTCGATACCGTCTTCGGCTTGCTTCATCCGACGCTGGCCTTCAAATTCAAACGGTTTGGTGATAACGCCAACCGTCAGGATGCCGCGTTCGCGTGCGGCTCGTGCAATTACCGGCGCTGCGCCTGTGCCTGTTCCACCGCCCATGCCAGCAGTGATAAAGACCATGTTGCAATCAGCCAGTTCAGCCATCACATCCTGCAGGCTTTCTTCGGCTGCGGCACGGCCAATTTCAGGCTTTGAACCGGCGCCAAGGCCTTGGGTGATCGCACTACCAAGCTGAATTTTCCGGCTTGATAGTGAATGGGCAAGTGCCTGCCCGTCAGTATTGGCAACCAGAAAATCAACGCCTTCAAGATTGGCATTGATCATGTTGTTGACGGCATTACAGCCAGCGCCACCAACACCAACAACGGTAATCCGTGGACGAAGCTCTTGCATTGTTTGAGGAACGGTGAGGTTGATTGTCATGACTGATTCCCTTCATTGTAAATTTGACTGTTCTTGGTTGAGTAGAGTGGGTTATGGCGTGCTAGGCGGGTGGTTCCGGCAGGGTATATCTGCCGGTTTCCGATGGTTTGCTGCATGGTTCGCTGGGGTCGTTGCCAGCTAAAAACAGGGTTTGAACATGTGGCCATCATTGATCTCCTTGGCTAAAGATTGTCACGAAGCCACGCACCGATACGCTCAAACGGTCCGTGTGGTAGGGTGCGGGTTTGCCGGTCTGTTGGGTCATTTTCTTCGATCCGGCTTACATGGATCAGCGCGCCAGTGCTGGCGGCAAATCCGGGGCCACTGCTGTCCTCATCAAGGCCGGCAATGCCAATAGGTTTGCCAATTCCAACCGATTTCTTTGCTTGCTTTGCAAACAGATCAGCAAGGCCGGTTAATTGGCTGGCACCGCCGGTCAGCACATAGCGGCTTCCGGCGGTATGTTCCATCCGCGCACGCTCCATACGGGTGTGCAGCAGTTCGAGAATTTCCTCAACGCGGGGACGGATGATGGCACTGAGCAAATTACGCTCAATGGTCTGGCCCGCCACCTCGGCAGTGCCAAGTGTTGGGATGGTGATATTGTCACTGCGGCCAAGGCGCACCACTTCTCGAAGCTGGTCTGGCGCAACGCCGGTAATGTCGGTTGGCATAACCGATCCGTCAATCGCCTTTAGCCGCTCGGCCTCGGCAATTGGTGTTGACAGCACGCGGGCAATATCGGTGGTGACGCGGTTGCCGCCAATCTTGATTGTGTCGACATAGACCAGCTTGCCTTCCATGAAGATGGCAATTGATGTCGTGCCGCCGCCCATATCAACGATCACGCTGCCAAGATCACGTTCCTCGGCACTAAGACAGGCAAGCCCGCTGGCATAGGCCGAATGTAGAAACCGGTCGGTTTCGAGATGATTTAACGCCAACGCCTCACGCAGATTTGCCAGCGAGGTGCGCAGACCACATACCAGTGTGTAATCCACTGACAGATTTGTGCCGCGCATTCCGCGTGGGTCGGCAATCCCGCGGACATCATCCAGCCCATATTGCAGGGTTTGCAAATGCATTGGCTGATAGTTTTCTGGAAAATTGCCGTTGTCACTGCGCGCCATGAGACGGTCGATATCGCGGCGGCGAACCACCGCATCACTAAGCCGAACTGATTTTGTGCAAATGCTGGAAATCGGGGTACCGCCGGGGGCAACAATTGTTACTGATGTAACCGAGATGCCGGCATCACGCTCGGCCGCCTGCACGGTTTTGCCAATCACCGTACTCAGCGCTTCAAGGTCACTAACTTCCCCGCCGCGGATCCCCGCCGATGCGTGCGTGCCGTGCCCTAATAGCCGAACACCGCCCGAACCATCAGACTCACCAATCATGCAGCAGATTTTTGATGATCCGATATCAAGCACGGCAAAGGGGCGCCGCGTAATGGCTTTTGTCTTTCCAAGGATCATGTGCGGCTTCCTTTCCCTCTTACCGGAATGTTTGGCTCGACGATCAATTGTTGCGGCACGCGCAAATCGATGACTGCGAGGTCGCGATTGGTAATGGCTTTTTTACGATCAATCACCGCGAGCCGAGACCATGCTGTGACCGGATCAGTTTCTGGCAGGCGGATTTCCATGCCGTTTTTCAGATGCACGTCCCAGCGCCGCTGCGAGCGATAGCTGACCGCCCAAACCTCGCTGAATAATTCAGGCTCGGTTTTTAAAATCGCCAGAATAGCGGCCGCATGAGGCGCTGCATTTTCACCGGCAACAACCGTAAGATGGGTGAAATGGCTGGGGTCCGCTCCGTCGATAATCGCGCCGCTGCGGTCGATCAATTTATGCTGGTCATTATTTTGTAACAGGGCAATCGGCACACGCTCACGAAGGGTGAGATAGATGGTGCTTGGCAGGCGGCGCTCGACAATCACATCCTCAACCCAGCCAATCTTGCTGATGTTGCTGTGAAGCTGGCGTAAATCAATGCCAAGAATGGGCGTGCCGATTTGCAGATTCAAGGCAGCCAATAGACTGGCTTGCGGCGTATGGGCGCGTCCTTGAACCTGAATATCATCAAGCACCAGACCAGCATTTGCGCTTATTGCCAAGAAATCATCGCCCAGCTTGCTGCGGTCCATCATTGCAACGCCGATTGTGCTGGTAGCCGCAATCATCACAAGTGACCAAAAGCCGATTTTAACCTTCTTCCACAGGTCCAGCCGTGTTTCTGGGCTGCGCGGCGGCGTCTGCTGTTGCGGTTTAATCCATCCGATTAGTCGTCGCATTGTGCAATCTCCAATAGGTGGTTGACCAGTTCTTCGCCTGACATGCCGACAAAACGAGCCTGTTCCGGCACAAGTGATGTTGCGGTCATGCCCGGCTGGGTGTTCACTTCAAGCATGAACAGCGCATCATTTTTATCGTCCCAGCGATAATCGGCGCGGATGATGCCGCGACAACCGAGCTGGCGATAGGCGTGTTCGGCCCACAGGCAGGCTTTAAGATTGACCGCTTCGGGAATATCGGCAGGCAGGATATGGTTCGATCCGCCAACCGCATATTTGGCGTCAAAATCGTAAAATTCGCGCGTAGACGTGATTTCAGTGACACAAAGTGCAGTCCCATCAAGAACGGCAACGGTCAATTCACGGCCAGGGATATAGGGCTCGCAGATCAGTTGTGCATCGGCAGGCCAAATGCTGCGCGCCGGCGGACGGGTTTGATCGTCAGGTACAATCACCACGCCAAAGCTGGACCCGTCATTGCGCGGCTTAATCACATGCGCACCAGTGCTGTCTTGGGGATAGACATGACTATCTTCGACGAGTGGCAAGGTAGGCGGCACCATGATCCCGGTTCCGGCAAGCAGGGTTTTTGCCAATAGCTTATCCATGGCGATCGCCGATGCCGTCAGCCCGCTATGGGTATAGGGAATATTCATAATATTCAGCAGACCTTGAATATTACCATCTTCACCGATTTGACCATGCAGCGCATTGAATACACGGCCGGGATTGATCTCTTTCAATTTCTGCGCAATGTCGCGGTCAACCTCGACCTCGATCGCATCCCAACCGGCGTTGCGCGCGGCCTGCGCACAAAAGCTCGCAGATACACGGCTAACCGCTGCCTCGGATGTCCAGCCGCCCATTAACACGGCGACGCGATCACGGTTATCGGTCATTCCGGTGCCCCTTCGTTCTGGTTGCGCCCAACACGGCGGATTTCCCATCTAAGTGGCGGCCCGCCACCGGCCAAAACACGGTCACGAACAGTTTCACCCAGCGTTTCAATGTCCTCGGCGGTTGCGGTGCCGGTGTTGATCAGAAAATTACAATGTTTTTCTGAGACTTGTGCCCCGCCGATTGAAAGACCGCGACAACCGGCCTTGTCGATTTCTTGCCACGCCTTGCCGCCATCCGGGTTGGCAAAGGTGCTGCCCCCGGTGCGAACGCCGCGCGGCTGGGCGTCGCCGCGGCTGGCAATAATTTCTTTCATCCGCGCCTTGATCGCTGCCGGATCATCCTTTTGGCCTTGCAATTCGGCGGCGGTGAAAATCCAGTCTGCCGGAGCCTCGCTATGTCGATAGGCCATGCCCATCGCCGCTGGTGTTGCGCTGACCGGCTTGCCGCTTCGATCAAGCCCATGCGCCACGATCGTTACATCCTTAAATTCGCTGCCATAGGCACCGGCATTCATCCGCAAGCCGCCGCCGATTGTGCCCGGAATACCGATCAGAAATTCCAGCCCGCCAATGCCAGCCTTTTGTGCATAGCGCGCCACATCGGCATCGCTGGCACCGGTCTCGGCAATGATGCGGGTACCGTCATGCCGGATTGCTTTCATATGGGTGCCAAGCTTGATCACAACACCGCTTACCCCGCCATCACGAACCAGCAGGTTTGAGCCAGCACCAACCGCAAATAGCGGAATGTCTCGTGGACAAGCCGCCAGAAATTCTGCCAGATCAGCGGTATCCAGCGGGCTGAATAAAACTTCTGCCGGCCCGCCGACACCAAACCATGTATGGCGTGCCATTGGATCATTTGCTGTATAGCTGCCCCGCACATCAGGAAGCCGGTCATGTATCGAGGTCATGCTTGCCCTCCTGCCAACCTGTCCAGCTCTTTTGGAAGGGCGGCTGCCCATGCGGTGATATCACCGGCACCAAGACACATGACAACGTCGCCAGCCTTGGTTCTTGCCGCAATCTCGATGGCTAGCTTGTCTGGCCCCTCAAGGCCAGCCGCCGCCTTATGCCCGTAATCGCGTAATCCGGCGACTAATGCAGTTTTGTCAGCGCCATCAATCGGGGCTTCACCAGCGGCGTAAATATCGGCAACGAGCACTTCATCAGCATCGTTAAAACAGCTGCAGAAATCGGTAAATAGATCGGCGAGGCGGCTATAGCGATGCGGCTGGACGACGGCAATCAGTTTGTTATTGCCAGATAGCATCCGGCCAGCCTTAAGGGCGGCCTTGATTTCCACCGGATGATGACCGTAATCATCAATGATGGTCACGCCGTTACTGATCCCTTTTGTTTCAAACCGCCGACCTACCCCGCCAAATGCGGCCAGCGCGTCACGGATACGCGGCGCATCAATATTCATTTCCAACGCCACCCCGATCGCGGCGAGGCAGTTCTGCACATTGTGATCGCCAAGCATCGGGAACCGCACATTCTGCAATGCGGCGCTATCACCATTAATCCGGTCTGACAGCTGGACATCAAACAGCATCGCGCCAGCATCAGCCCGCAAATTGATCGCCCGAACATCGGCATTTGCACTCATGCCGTAGGTGATGATGCGGCGATCCTTAATGCCTGCCATAAGCCGCTGCACCGATGGATGATCAATACATAGCGTGGCAAAACCGTAAAACGGGATCGACGCAACAAAATTCAAAAACGCGGTCTCAAGTGCCTCAAAGCTGCCGTGATGGTCGAGATGTTCTGGATCAATGTTTGTGACCACAGCAACGGTTGGCTTTAATTTGGCAAATGATCCGTCGCTTTCATCTGCCTCGACAACCATCCAGCTGCCTTTTCCAAGGCGTGCATTGCTGCCCCATCCGGTGATGATGCCGCCATTTATCACTGTTGGGTCGATATCGGCACTGTTTAGCAAAGTGGCGACAAGACTGGTTGTCGTTGTTTTGCCATGGGTGCCTGCAACGGCAATTGACCAGCGAAGCCGCATTAATTCGCCAAGCATTTCAGCACGGTGAACGATGGGCAGGAATTTGGCGCGTGCGGCAACCACCTCGGGATTATCTGGCTTGATTGCGGTTGAGATTACCACCAAAGACGCGTTTTCGACATTTTCGGCGCGTTGGCCGGTCACAATTGGAATGCCTTTGGCCCGAAGCCGTCTGACATTGGCATTGTCAGACATATCGCTGCCTTGAACCGCATAGCCAAGCTCGAACAGAATTTCGGCAATGCCGCTCATACCGATGCCGCCGATCCCGGTGAAATGCATGGTGCCGATAGATAGTGGCAATTCACTCATGCGATTGCTCCTAGATTTGGTGCGTTGCGTTTGCTGATCAGCCCTTCGGCGAGCGCGGCAATGTCGGTCGCGGCGTTTGGGCTGGCAAGGACGGTGGCGTTGGCGGCCATTTTGCCAAGCTCGTCCGGCGCCTCGAACAGCTGCATGATCCGGGTTGCCAGAAAGGCCGAGCTGACAGTGGCTTCGTCAAGGCAATAGCCGCCTCCGACCTGTTCCATTTGCAAGGCGTTTGCGCGTTGATGATCATCCATTGCGCTTGGCAGTGGCAGCATCAGTGACGCACGGCCGGTTGCGGCCAGCTCGGCAATTGACGAGGCACCTGATCGGCTGATCACGAGGTCACTCTTTGCCAGTAAATTGGGCATATTGCTGAAGAATGGCTTGATTGACGCGCTGACCCCCAGTTTGGTGTAACGCGCCTTCAAATCCTCAACCTGTTCGATACGCGCCTGTTGATAGATTTTGATCTGGTTGCGCAATGGCGGATCAATCATCGCGATGGCGTCAGGCACTAATGTGCCAAGAATGCTGGCCCCTTGCGAGCCGCCAAGAACGCTTAGCACCCGGTCATCACCTGTGCAGCTTGGCCGCCGCTTGGCAAAAAACGCGGTGCGGACAGGCATCCCGGTGATATGGGTTTGCACGCCATCTGGCAGGTTTTTGGTTTGCGGCCAGCTTAGCGCCAACAGGCGGGCGCGGGCGGCAATCACCCGGTTGGCTCTTCCAAGATAGGCATTTTGTTCATGCACCATTACCGGCACGCCAAGCAGCCGCGCAATCAGCACTGGGGCAAATGATGGATACCCGCCAAACCCGATCATTACCTCAGGTCGGCGCAGTCCGATATGCCACAGGCTGGACAATGCCCCCAAACCTAATTTGCCAGTTGCGATGATCCGGCGAAGCAAACCTGATTGGAACGGTGACGCGGCGCTGATCACATAAAGGCGAACCGGCAAATCGGCAATACCTGCAAGGAGATTGGCGCCACGCTTGTCGGTAAACAGGCAGGTTTCATGGCCCTTGGCATTCAATGCCTCGGCAACCGCCAGCGCTGGGAATATGTGACCACCGGTGCCACCGGCGGCGAGATAGATCCGTGCCGCGCTCATGCTTGCCGCCGATCTGCGAAATGATCGCTGGTAGTGCGTTTACGGGTCAGCGCGAGGATCAGCCCCATGGTAAGGGCGCTGGCCAATAATGACGAGCCGCCATAGCTGATGAATGGCAGGGTCATGCCCTTGGTTGGAATTAGGTTAACCGACGAGGCCATATGGATGCTGGCCTGAACGCCGATCTGCATGACCAGACTGGAGGCAGCAATCAGGCAAAACAGCCCTTCACCGGTAAGGGCTCTGGCAAATCCACGGATAATCACAAAACCGTAAAGCCCAAGAAGTGCAAGACAGGCAATCGCACCATATTCTTCGGCAGCAACGGCAAAGATGAAATCGGAATGCGCGTCGGGCAGATGCAGCTTGATCACACCATCGCCCGGCCCAACCCCGAAATAGCCACCTTTGGCAAAGCTTTGCATCGCCTGTTCGACCTGCCACGAACCGCCTTCAAAGAATTTGTCAACCCGAAGCCGAACATGGTCAAGATTAAGATAGGCAAGATAGAAACCAATCGGGGCCAGCGCGGCGGCGCCAATGACAAACATCATCGGCATACCGGCCAGAAACATCTGAAAGCCCCATGTCATCAAGATCAATGCGGTCATGCCAATGTCAGGCTGGGCAACAAGTATCGCCACAATTATGGCGGCTAAACCCGACGCATAGGCCCAGCCGGGAAAATCCTGCCCTTCACGCCACAGCGTCAGCAACCACGCTGAAACAATCGCGAATAGCGGTTTTGCCAGCTCGGATGGTTGCAAGGTGAAACCGGCGACCGAAATCCATCTTGTCGCCCCCTTGATTTCACTGCCCGTAACAATCGCAAGGATCATCAGCCCGATCGTGACTGTCAGGCCGATGAGTGATAGGGCGCGAATGGGGCGCGGCTCCAGCATCGAGACGGTCAGCATGATCACCAATGCCGGGGCTAGATAAATGATCTGGCGCAGGATGAAATGCTGTGATGACAGGTTAATCAGGCTAGCAACAGCGGGGCTTGCTGCCATCACCAAGATCATCCCAAGCGTCATTAATAAAAGGGCGCTGGCTAACAGCCATTTATCAACAGTCCACCACCAGATGCCAACAAGCGAGCGATCGGTACGGTCAAGCATGCGTGCCTCCCGATCGGTTGGTGCAAAGGCTTTGGGCAAGTGCCGCAAAGGCGGTGCCACGCGCACCAAAATTGCTGAATTGATCAAATGAGGCGGCGGCGGGCGCCAACAAAATGGTGCCACCATCAGCGGCCGCACTGGCATCATCAAACGCGGCGCGGGTTGCGGTTTCCAGATCGCCGCAAATCGCTGTTTGGCAATGGCCGGTCAGACTAGCAGCGAATTCGGCGGCGGCGGTGCCAATCAAATAGGCCTTTTTCACCGCACCAAGACAATCCATTAGAGGGGCCAGACCGTCCTGCTTGGCAAGACCGCCAGCCACCCAATAGATATCGTTAAACGCCAGCAGCGCCTTGGCAGCGGCGACGCCGTTGGTGGCTTTGGAATCATTGATGAATTGAATCTTGCCGCAATGCGCCACGGGTTGCAGGCGGTGTGGCAGGCTGACATAACCCTCAATCCCGCGATTGATCATGTCGGTATCAAGCCCAAGCGCGCCAAGCGCTAGCGCCGCCGCCGCCGCGTTTTCGGCATTATGCAACCCCGCAAGTGAGGCTGAATATCGCTGTGCCTCTGGTGCCAAATCGGGCCGCGCAATCAAGGTTTTGATGCCGCGCTGGCGGGTGGTGTCGGCCAAGGCACGCACGTGATCATCGCCATCGCCAATAATCGCCAGACTATTGGGGCCAAGGCGGTCAAGGCTAATCGCTTTGGCGGCGATATAGCCGTCCATACCGCCATGTCGGTCGAGATGGTCGGGGCTGATATTCAGCAAAATCGAGATTGCCGGTGCCAGTGACGGGGTGGTTTCCAATTGATAAGACGATAGTTCCAGAACCAGCACGCCGTCTGTGCCCGGATCGTCAAGTGAGCTTGCCGGATCGCCAAGATTGCCGCCAATCGCCACCGCGCGCCCGGCGACTTTAAGACAATGGCCGATCAATGCGGTGGTGGTGGATTTACCATTCGTGCCAGTGATTACCACCAGCGGCGCCGCTGGTTTGGCGCGTAATGCCAATTCGACCTCGCTGATCACGTCGATGTTCAGGCTTGTCGCCAAGGCGGCGGCAGGGTGCGGTTTTGGATGATGGTGCGGGATGCCCGGACTAATCACCATGGCGTCAAGGTTCTGCCACGGCCATTCCTGCCAGCTGGTCATCAGAATTTCGGGGATGTCATGCTGACTTTTCACATCATCAAACGCAAAGACATGCGCCCCAGCTGCACGCAACGCGGCAACAGCGGCAATGCCAGATCCACCAAGGCCCAAGACCCCGATCGCCTGTCCATTCATGTCATGCGGAACCAGCATTCAAATCCTTCCTTAGCGCAGCTTTAGCGACGATAGGCCAGCCACAGCCAGCACCACCGCAATGATCCAGAAACGAATAACGATTGTGGGTTCGGCCCACCCCTTTTTTTCAAAATGATGATGCAAGGGTGCCATCAAGAAAATGCGCTTGCCGGTTAATTTGAACGACGCCACCTGCAAGATTACTGACAGGGTTTCGACAACAAACAAGCCGCCGGTAATGGCCAATACCAACTCATGGCGGGTCGCTACTGAAATTGCGCCCAACGTACCGCCCAGCGCCAATGACCCAGTGTCACCCATAAACACGCGGGCAGGCGGCGCGTTAAACCATAAAAACCCTAATCCGGCACCAATCAAGGCACCGCACATAACCGCCAGATCGCCGGTTCCCGGCACATAGTTGATCTGCAAATAAGTGGCAAAATTGTAGTTGCCGGCAAGATAGGCAATCAGCGCAAAACACGCGGCGACAATCATCACCGGAACAATTGCCAGCCCGTCCAGACCATCGGTTAGATTAACCGCGTTTGATGCGCCAACCATCACCACCATCGCAAAGGGAACATAAAACATCCCCATGGTGATGAGCGTGTCCTTTAAAAATGGAACCGCAACGCCATAGCGAAGCTGTTCGGGCGATAATTCGATGAAAATCAAGGTGGCAAAAAACGCGATCACCAGCTGCAGCAGCATCTTCATCCGCGCCGACATGCCGTTATGCGAGCGTTTGCGCAATTTCATCCAATCATCAATACTGCCAATTGCGCCAAAGCTAAGCGAGATCATTAGCACCGGCCACAGGTAAGGGTTGGACAGCGGCATCCATAATAAAGTTGACACCGCAAAGGCGATCAGGATCAACAGTCCGCCCATGGTTGGCGTGCCAATTTTGGTGATCAGATGCGATTGCGGCCCGTCATCACGAATTGGCTGACCCTCGGCCTGATGCGTTTTCAGCCAGCGAATGAAGGCCGGCCCAAAAATCAGGGCAATCAGCAGCGCAGTGATTGTCGCACCGCCGGTTCTAAAGGTGATATAGCGGAACAGGTTAAACGGCTGAAACTGGTCAGCCAGGGGAACAAGCAGGTCAGGCAGCATGGCTGTTCCCTCCGTTTTTCGTTGGTGTGCCGGATGATGTCGCAGGATCAAGGCTGGCGGATATGGCATCACGCACCCGCCATGATCCCGACCCAAGCGAGCCTTTGATAAAAATAATATCGCCATCTTCAACGGCATCATCGAGGCTTTTAACAGCGTCGGCGATGTCGGCGGCGGCGATGGCCGCAATACTGTCTTCCAAAAGGTCAAGCGCACCATGCATGGCGCTGCCAAGTGCAATGACCAATCGCGGCGCAAGGGCATTAATCTGCGGCATTAAGGCGGCGTGTTCGGCAGCGGTAGCACCGCCAAGCTCGCGCATTTCGCTGAGGATCATGATCGTTGGCGGGGTCGTGCTCATGCTGGCAAAGGCCGCCATCATTGAGGCTGGACTGGCGTTATAGCTGTCATCAATTAAGGTGATGCTGCACCCGTGATAAAGCCCTGACTGCCGGCCGCCCCGGCCTTTTGGCGTTGGACAGCTAGCAAGGCGCGCCGCCGCCGTCTCAACGCAAAGCCCAAGCGCATCAACCGACGCCAGAACCCCAAGCGCATTCTGTGCCCAATGAATGCCATGCATCGCCATTTCAAAGCGCAATTCATGTCCGGCGATTTCAGCGTGAACAGACATGCCCCGATCATGCTGGCGGGCCTCAAGCAGGCAAAATTCGGCGTCATCATTGCGGCCAAATGTGATAATGCGCGCCGCGCCTGCCGTGCGTGCAGCATCGCCAAGCACTGGATAGAACGGATCGTCAAGATTAAGAATTGCTGTTCCGCTAACGGCAAGGCCCTGAAAAATCTCAGCTTTTGCCTTGGCGATATCGTCAAGACTTTCAAAAAAGCCCCCATGGGTGCTGGCGATGCGGGTGATCAGCGCAATGTCGGGGCGTGCAAGTTTGGTTAGGCTGGCAATTTCGCCAGGGGCATTCATACCCATTTCCTGAACGGCAAAATCAGCATCGACCGGCAGGCTGGCAAGCGTCAGGGGCACACCAATATGATTGTTAAAACTGCGCTGGCTTGCGTGGGTTTTACCAAAGGCGGCCACCGCGTGCGCCAGCATATCCTTGCTGCCGGTTTTACCAACTGATCCGGTGATGCCGATCATCTGGCCGGTAAAGCGGGCGCGTCCGGCATCGCCAAGGCGCGCCAGGCCGGCAAGGGGGTCCTCAACAATGATCTGGGCAATCGGAACGTCCTTGTTTGGACGGCTGACAAGACAGGCGGCCGCACCGGCTTTTGCAGCATCGCCAATAAATTCATGCCCGTCATTTTGCGTTCCATCAAGCGCCACAAACAGGTCTCCCGCTTGACAATTGCGGCTGTCAATCTCGATGCCCAGAATTGGCGGGCAAGCGACTGCCGGATCACCTAATGTTCCGCCAGTACCGGCAATCAGATCATCGGCTGTCCATAGCGGCGCGGTCATTGCAGCGCCTCCTGCATTGCACGGATTTTGTTGCTGGCAACCGCGGTATCATCAAACGGCAAGGTTTCATTGCCGATTAGCTGGCCAGTTTCATGACCCTTGCCGGCAATCAATAGAACGTCGCCTGCCTTTAACCCTGCTAGGGCTTGGGTGATGGCCTTGTCACGCGGCACGATTTCACTGGCCTTGGCACAGCAAGCCAGAATGGCTTTACGGATGCTGGCAGGGTCTTCACTGCGCGGATTATCATCGGTAACGATCACCTCATCGGCGATTTCGCAGGCGGTTTTCCCCATTAATCCGCGTTTTCCCGGATCACGGTCGCCGCCGCAGCCAAACAGCACCGCAAGCTTGCCGGTGGCCTCGGGACGAAGCGCGCCCAACGCGGCGGCCAAGGCATCAGGTGTATGTGCGTAATCGACAATCACCCGTGCGCCACATGGATGGCCGTGAACGGTTTGCATCCGTCCGGGTGCGGCCTTTAAATAGGGCAGGGCACCAAGCGAGTCATGCAGCGGCAAGCCGCCAAGATGCGCCATGATTGCGGCAGTCAGCGCATTAAGTGCCTGAAAGGTACCAGAAAGCGCCAGCGGAATATGCCAAGTCTCGCCTCGATAGGCCACCTGCATATCAAGCCCGTCGCCCGATGGGGTGATTGACAGGATCCGGAAATCGGCATTTTCATCATAGCCAAATGTTTTCACCACAATCGCCCGATCTTTAAGACTATCAAGGATCTGGTGGCTATAGGCGTCGTCAAGATTGACCACAGCGCTGCCGCCGTCGCTCAACAGGTCGGTGAACAGACGCTTTTTCGCCGCAAAATAGCTGTCCATATCCTGATGATGGTCTAGATGGTCACGGCTAAGATTGGTAAAGGCGGCAAGGTGAATATTGAGGCCATCAAGCCGGTATTGCTCAAGGCCGTGACTGCTGGCCTCGAGTGCAAGATGCGTGACACCGGCTTTGCTCAATGGCGCGATGGTGGCGTGCAGGCTGATGCTGTCAGGGGTGGTAAGTGGCGGCAGGCTGAATAAGGCGCCGCCGGATTTCAGCAGTTCGGTGCCGGTGATGCCAAGCGTGCCAACCGCGACCGCTGACCAGGTTGCGCGTTGCCATAGCTGGCGCAGGAATTCGGTCGTTGATGTTTTGCCATTCGTGCCGGTAACGGCACCGACCATGCCCGGTTGCGGCGTCCAGCATCGTGCTGCCATCAGGGCCATGATCCGGCGCGGGTTCTCGCATTGCAAAATCGGGACGCCGGCATCTTGTGCCAGCTTGCTTGTCTCAGCGGCCATCGGCTCAGCACCGGTCACAACTGCAACAGCCCCGGCGTCAATTGCATCACTGATAAATTCGCGGCCATTGCGCTGGGTCCCGGCAAGGGCAAAAAACACATGGCCGGCGGCAACCCGCTTTGAATCGACCGAAAGGCCGGTCACGTTAATCGTGCCAGCCCCGTCTGGAATGGTGATCAGCTGATGACATAGATCAGTAAGATGCAAGCGTTGCCTCCTTGTTACCAATCGTGAAATCAAGCAGCAGTTTTTGGCGAATTAACGGCGATTTTTCGTCAACAGGAAGAACCCCTAACATCGGCGCAATCTGTTCAACAATACGGCGTATTGCTGGTGCGACGACCCAGCCAGCAGTCGCATAGCCGTGCGAATGTTTCTGGCCTTTTGGCTCGTCAACCAGAATGACGATGACATAACGCGGATCATGAACCGGAAAGGTTGCAACAAAGGTGGCAAGGTTTGCTTTCTTATTATAGCCGCCAATTTTGATTTTTTCGGCAGTACCAGTTTTGCCGCCAACCATATAGCCGCGCGCCTCGGCGTAATTACCGGTGCCGTCATCATGCGAGACGACCAGCCGCATCATCGAGCGGACAGCGCGCGCCGTCTGTTCGGAAAATACCCGCAACCGCAGGGGGCTATCGCCGGTCTGACGCTTTAGCAGGGTTGGCTGAATCCAGTGACCATTGCCGGATGCGGCGGCAACAGCGCTGGCAAGATGGGCTGGCGAAATGGAAATGCCATGGCCATATGAAACCGTAACCGTGGTGGTGCGGTGCCAGCGCGCTGGCGATAAAGGCCGCGATGTTTCGGGCAATTCAAGATCTAGCCGGTCAAGCAGGCCTAGCTTGTCCATAAAGGCGCGTTGGGTTTGGGCGCCAATGGCCTCGGCCATGCGGGCCGATCCGATGTTGGACGAATAAACCAGAATTTCCGGCACATTCAGCGGCTCATTATGCGGATGATAATCGGTGATGGTAAAGCGCGAAATCCGCATCGGTTTTGACACTTCAAAACGCTGGTTGGTTGTCGCCGCGCCGGATTCCAGTGCGATTGCGGTATTCAGCACCTTAAAGGTAGACCCCATTTCATACAGGCCTTTGGTGGCGCGGTTAAAGCGCGCATCGTCGCTGGCGAGGGAGAATTTGTTGGGGTTGAAATCGGGCAGCGAGGTTACTGCCAGCATTTCGCCGGTTTGAATATCGAGCAGGATACCAGCACCGCCAATGGCCTCAAAGCTGTCGATCTGCCGCTGAATTTCACGCCGCATCACCGCCTGTAGCCCAAGATCAACCGACAAGGTGACATCTTGGCCCGCTGCCAGCTGTGTATTCATCGATTTTTCGATACCGGCAATGCCATTATCATCTGTGTCAACGTAACCCAGAATATGCGCCGCCGCATGATCGCGCGGATAAATACGGGTTGCGCCCTTGGCAAAATAAACACCAGGAATACCAAGCTTTAATATCTCTGCATGGCGCTTTGGCGGCAATTGCCGGTCAAGCTCAACATAGCGGGTTTTTTTACTCAATAGCGTGGTCAGGCTTGCCTGATCATGATCCCGTAATAACGGTGCTAATTTCGCCGCCGCATCGCTTATATCCATAATCTCGCTTGGATCGGCGTGCAATATTGTGATCGGCAAATTACCGGCAAGCAAACGGCCTTTGCGGTCAAGAATACGGCCACGCTCGGCAGTGACAGCAGCACCGCTATTGGCAAGGTGGGTGCTGGCATTCGCATCGGCAAGCCCAACGACGCGCACTCCAATGCTGATGAAGATGCCAAGCGCAAGCAGGCAGCAAATCATCAGACGCCCCTCGGCAATACGCCGTGAGCGTGCCGGATCGGGGCGGGGTGGCAAAATCAAGTGCCGCAATTTACCAAGCGGTGCATTCATTCGGCGATACCATTTCGGATAGAGTGAGCGTTGCTAGCAGACAGGTTGTTAAGATCTGACCGCTCTTTGTTTGCTGACTGTTTTGCGGTAAAGGCGATTTTCTTGATGCTGGTCGGGCCCAGTTCAATGCGCATTGGAATGGCATCAAGCGGCAAAATCCGATCCTGTCCAATTGGCGTCATCTTCAACAAATCGCCCGACAAGGTCATGATACGCTCGGGGCGCGACAGATAGGCCCATTCTGCCTCTAGGATGGCGATATCGCGTTTGGTATCAGCGATGCGCAGCTCAAGGCTATGCAGCCGGTCTTGGCGCTCGTCGATGCCCGTTTTGACCTGATATAATGTCGTTCCAAGTCCGACCAATATAAGAGCGCAAAGCAGAATCAGCCGCATCGGTTTTGCTCCTTCATCACATTGGGGTGGCTGGACGACCCCAGATCAGTTCCATCAATGCCTGCCCGATTGCCAAGCGGTGCATCGGTTCGTCGCGCAATCCGCAATTTGGCCGAACGGGCGCGGCTGTTCTGCAAGCGTTCTTCCTCGATTGGCAAAATGGCTTTGCGGCTAAGCAGCTCAAAGCTGGGGGCGGGGCCATCAACTTCGGGGCGGTGTCGCGACGGCCGTGCGGCGTGCTGGCTGCGCGTTGCCAAAAAGCGTTTGACGATTCGGTCTTCTAACGAGTGGAATGATACCACCGCCAAGATTCCGCCCGGACGCAACAGCCGTTCAACCGCTTCAAGGCCGGCACTCAATTCGTCAAGCTCGCGATTCACGAAAATACGCAATGCCTGAAAGCTGCGTGTGGCCGGATCAATTTGGCCGGGGCGTTTTGCTGGCATGACATCATGGATGATGGCGGCAAGCTGTCCAGTGCTGGCAATTTCGGTTTCGGCGCGCACCCGGCAAATCGCCTTGGCGATACGGCGTGATGCTTTTTCTTCACCATATTCCCAGAAAATACGGGCAAGGTCGGCCTCGTCCATTTGCATGACAATATCGGCGGCGCTTTGTCCTGATTTTGACATACGCATATCTAGCGGGCCGTCTGCCCGAAACGAAAAACCGCGCTCGGGCTGATCCAGCTGGGTTGAACAAACCCCAAGGTCAAATGCCGCGCCATCCAGCCCGTCAAAATCATTGATATGCGCCTGCGCTAGCGCGGTCATATCTGAAAAACAGCCCTCGGCAAGGTGAAACCGGCCGTTATATTCAGCCAGCATTTCGCCGCCGCGCGCAATCGCATCAGGGTCGCGGTCGATCGCCAGCAGCCGGCAATCAGCAGCGTCAAGAATGGCACGGCTATAGCCGCCATTACCATAGGTTGCATCAAGGTAGCAGCCTCGGTCTTGTGGGCCAAGCGCCTCCACCACCTCGTTTAATAGGACAGATTGGTGAAGCGTTTGTCCAGACATCAGCTGCCTCCGTTTTCAGCGGGGGGCTGATGTGCACGGCCTAGGCGAAGGCTGGGCAATCCGGTGGTTTTGGCGCGGGCGCGTGCCTCGGCCTCACGGTTGCGATAGCGGTCAGGTAGCCAGATCTGGAACGAGCGTCCGATGCCGGCATAAAGGGCGGCGTCTTCCAGCTCGGCAAAGGCGATGAAATCGGCGTTCAGCATGATCCTGCCTTCGGCATCAAGCTTCATTTCCTGCGCGCTCGACAACATGGTCTGCAAGGTGGCGACCTCGGCTGACAGGCTGTCCATTGAATCGATCGCATCTACAATCTGGCCGATCCGTTCAGGCCCACAGCCCTCAAGGCATGGCTCGGTCAATGATTTGAAAAGATAAAGAGGGTCGCGGCGGCGCTCAAGCACAGATCTGAAAGGAGCCGGCACGGACAGGCGCCCCTTCTTATCTATGCGATGCTCAAATGTGGATAGAAATAGATCCACGATACCCAAAGCTCCTGTTCATCCCCGCGCCGACTAATCCGGAATATGGTGGCTGTACCCGTTAGATCCAGCGGTTTCCGGCCCAGTTTTTTGTTTAGTTTCAGCGGTTTGTGGCTAGGGAGACAGGCCAAGACCGCAAGGAAACCCGAAACTGGGATATTATGGGATATCATGGGAATTGATGGACGTCAATGGGTTTTGCCTAGTTCTTTATGGGAAAAGCTAATCTTTTCAGTCGGTTAATATGATCTATAAACAATATTCAACAACACACTGAATCATAACAATATATATCAATTTGATATTATTATGTTCTGTTTTTGTTCTATTTTCTGCCGAAGATGCCTGTGAACTGGTGCAAATGGTAGAGGCACCCGCCGCGGCAGGCGTGGCAGGTTTATCCGGTTGGGGATCATTCTGTTATGGGTAATCTGTCAGATGGTCTGTAAGCCGGGTTCTGTAACGCTGTTGCCAGCATTGGCGACTATTCATCTAGAACGGCTGTTGCCAGCCGCCTCAAGCAACCTACCCGGACATGATGCAGGATCGCACCTGAACGGGCGTGCCGTTCGTATGTCCCTATATGGTCTTGCTCCGGATGGGGTTTACCATGCCCGTTCTGTTGCCAGACCGGCGGTGCGCTCTTACCGCACCATTTCACCCTTACCATGGCAGGCCACGGCGGTATCTTTTCTGCGGCACTTTCCCTAGGGTTGCCCCCGCCGGGCGTTACCCGGCATCCTGATCCTGTGGAGCCCGGACTTTCCTCTCCCCCCGCTCTTGCGATAAGGGGCAGCAGTCACCCGACCATCTGACAGGGCGGGACTATAAAGCTGGCGGTGGTGTGCAGTCAATATATGACGCCTATTCTCCATATGACGCCTATTCTTCGCTGTTGCCCTCCAAGGCTTCGGCTTTTTCTGCGGCCTCTAGCCATTCCATCTCTTTTTGTTCTTTTTTGTCTCGCAGCGCCGTCAGACTGTCGACAAGGCGGTTGAATTTATCGGGATCTTTTTGAAACAGGTCGGGGGCGGCCAGCTTGGCTTCGGTGGCGGCAATTTCGGCGTCGATTGCGTCGATTTCACCCGGCAGGGTATCCAGCCGGTGCTTGTCGCGAAAGCTAAGCCGGGCAGGGCGGTTGCCTTTGGGTTTGTCTGGTGTAGATTTTTTCGGTTTCTTATTATCGGCCTTGTCGGTTTTACGGGCATCAGCGGCCTTTTTGCGTGCCAGATAATCGGAATAACCGCCCGCATGAGCAACGATTTTGGCATCACCTTCAAACGCCAGAATAGCGGTCACGGTGCGATCTAGAAAATCACGGTCATGGCTGACGATCAGCACAGTGCCGTCATAATCGGCAATCACCTCTTGCAGCAATTCCAGCGTTTCGATATCGAGGTCATTGGTTGGCTCATCAAGCACCAGAAAATTATGCGTCTGGGCAAACAGCTTGGCCAGTAATAGCCGGTTTTGCTCGCCGCCCGACAGCGTCGATACGCGCTGGGTCATTTTCACATCATCAAACATGAAATCACGAAGATAGCTGGTGACGTGTTTGGTCTGGCCGGCAACTTCGATCATATCACTGCCGCCCGCGCTTAGGATCGTCCAGGGCGACTGATCACGGTCGAGGGCTTCGCGCCGTTGGTCAAAATAGGCAGGTATCAGGCCAAACCCCTGCCGCACGCGCCCGCTATCGGGCGTGGTGATTTCCAGCAATAATCGCACCAGCGTGGATTTGCCCACCCCGTTTGGCCCGACAATACCAATGCGGTCGGTGCGCCTTACCAGCAGGTTGAAATGCTGCAATAATTGTCGGCGTTCGGCGGGGCTGTCATCGGCTTTGGTCTGATCCGGGCCATGCTGGGTGATCGGCACCGAGGCGCATAGATCAATCGCCTCGAGCACCAATTGGCCGCCGCCATCAGCGGGGCCTGTTTCCATGCGCATGGCGCGCTGGGTGATGCCGCCCGTCTTGGCACGTTCGGCGCGAAGTCCGGCAAGCTCGCGCAACCGCCCCTGATTACGTTTGCGCCGTGCCGAAATGCCCTCACGCGACCATTTGGTCTCGCTGGCAATGCGGCGATCCATCTTATGCAGCACCACCGCTTCTTCGGCAAGAATACCGTCAGACCAGGCTTCAAATTCGTCGAAATGACCGTCGCGTCGTCGCAGTTTGCTGTCATGTAGCCAGATGATTCCCGTGCCAAGGTTCCGTAAAAAAGCACGGTCGTGGCTGACCACTAAAAGCGCCCCTCGATGCTGGCGCAACATATCTTCCATCCATTCAATCGTTGGCAGATCCATATGGTTGGTTGGCTCGTCAAGAAGCAGAATATCGGGCTTGGTGTAAAGCGCGCGTGCCAGCGATACCCGCCGTGCCTCGCCGCCCGACAGCCCGTCACTGACCCGCATCGGATCAAGCCCCATCCGCATCAGCATTGCATCGGCCTTGTGCCCGTGCGCGGTGACATCCATGCCGGCTATCACAATCGAGCGCAGGCTCATCCCAGATGGGATCTGCGGGGCTTGCGGCAGATAGGCGATCTCGGCACCGGGGGCCACCCACAAGGTGCCCTCATCCATTTCGCCATGCCCCGATAACAGCTTCATCAGCGTCGATTTACCGGCACCATTTGGCCCAACAAGTGCCAGCCGGTCGCCAGCATGAAGCGATAGGTCAGCGCCCCGAAGCAGCCAGCGATCGCCAAGATTGACGCCAGCATCGGCAATGGTCAAAAGCGGGGGCGCCATTGGTTTTATTTCCCTGTCATTTAAAGGCCGCGCTGGCGGGCAATAGTGTCATAGGCGGCATTGATTTTGGCAAGCCGATCATTTGCTGCGGCGATAAATTCTTCAGGCATTCCCTCGGCGGTCAATGTATCGGGGTGATGGGTGCGCGCCAGATGTTTCCAATGTTTGCGCAGCCCCGCATCATCAATATCACGGCTCACCCCCAAAATTTCATATGGCGAGGGGCTATTTGATTGATGCAGTGCCAACAGCCGGTCAAAGCTGGCCTGATCAAACCCAAAAATATCGGCAACTGTTGTCAAATAGGATAATTCTGGCCCGGTAATATCGCCATCTGACTGGGCGATGTGAAACAGCAGGTCAAGCAATTGTTCCAGCACGGGCGCGCGCGGCGCGAATAGCCGCGACACTTGTTTGGCGTAATCCTCAAATCCGTCGGGCGTCTGGCGTGCCAAATCCCAAAAGCGGCCGACCTGCTTCACCTCGGCAGGGGGGATATGGACACGGGCGCGAAACGCGGCAATTTCATCACGTGTCACGACGCCGTCAGCCTTGGCCATTTTTGCTGATAGGGCGATGACCGCAACGGTAAAGGCAACGCGCCGTGTTGCCTGTGGATCAGGCTTTGCTGGCACGAATTTAGACTCGACCGCATGGCCAGCCATCGCCCCAAGCAATCCGCCAATGGGCCCGCCAAGCGCAAACCCCGCCGTGCCGCCGATAATAATGCCCCAAATGCTCATGGCCTTATCTAGCTGGCAACAGGTGTGAAAGGCAAGGTTTATCAGGCGATTTAGCGGTGAAAAACGCGGGCCGTGAAATTCGCAAAATGGGGCTGGCAATTCGCTGCGGCTGGATTTATGGTGGCGCCCATGAACGATACGATAAATACCCAACCCACGCCGGTTGCCGGCGATGATGCTGCATCGGTAACGATGGATTTGACCGGCCTTAAATGCCCTCTGCCGGTGTTAAAGGCGCGCCGTCAAATAGGCCAGATGCCAGCGGGGGCTGTGCTTGTGGTGATGGCTGATGATCCGGCGGCACCGCTGGATTTTGATCATTTCTGCCAGACTGGTGGACATGAGTTGCTGGAAAGCACGGCCAAGGATGGCGTATTCACCATGCGAATTGCTAAAGCTGCTGGGTGATTTTTTTTAAGGCTGGTTTGCGTGCGGGCCTGTTTTGTTGGCGCATTTGTCTAGTCTTTTATGCGGGATCGCAGCGCATCTAGCATGGTTTGGTGAAATTGCGCCGCCGCAATGCTGCTGGCTGATGCCTGGTAAAGTCCAAGCTCGCCGCACAGCTGAAAAAAGCCGGGCGCAGGCAAGCCGCCCCGGTTACGTGATATCACCAATGCGGCGCGAAGCGGCCTGCCAGCCGCATGATCCTCGCGCATTGTCGCCTCTAGCCATTGGGTCAATTTATTGATGCGGTGCGGTGCCGGAATGCTGGCCGCATCGGCCAGATCAGCATAGGTAATGGTGCGGCCGGTCTCGGCTACGCTGGCAAGTGCCATCGCGGCGCGCCGATGCCAAATGTGATCTTGGTCATGTGTCGATGGCATCTGCCCGTCCCTCATTGCCGGATTAGCATTGTCAAAAATAGCCCAGATTTTCGAGTTTTGCAGTGCTTTGACTATTGAAGCCAGACTGGTTTCTGCCTAACATCCGCGCATGGTTTATCTGAAATCTCTCGTTTTTAACAGCTTGTTTTATGTCGGTACCGGCGTTCTGGTCATTGTCATGGGGCCGGTCTTATTATTGCCGTCACGCTGTGCGCGAGGGGTTGCCCGGTTCTGGGGCTATATGGCCTATCTGCTGCTGGCGATGATTGGCATTAAACAATCGGTCAGTGGTGATCGCCAGCTTGATCGTCAGGTGCTTTATGCGGTTAAGCATCAATCGGCATGGGAAACTATCATTCTTAGCTGGCTTTTATCGGCACCGGCTTTTGTGTTGAAAAAAGAATTATTGCGCCTGCCGATCATTGGCTGGTTTTTTTTGAAAACCGGCTGTATTCCGGTTGATCGGTCGGCGGGGATGAAGGCGCTTCGTGATATGCGTGTTGCCGGAAAGGAACTGGCAAAAAAAGGCCGCTCGATGCTAATTTTTCCGCAAGGCACCCGTGTTGCGCCGGGCGTTGATCATCCGTATGAGATTGGTGTTTTCGCGCTGTATGAGGCAACCGGCCTGCCGGTGGTGCCGGTGGCGCTGAATTCGGGCCATGTCTGGCCGCGCAATAGCTGGATGAAATATCCGGGGCTGGTGACCGTCGAATTTCTTGAGCCCATTGATCCGGGACTTGATCGAAAAAACTTCATGTCGACGCTGAAACAGCGTATTGAAGACCGGATGGCAAGCCTTGATGATGGGTTTGCCGATAATCGAAAAAGGGCATAAAAACATGGATGGATCAGGCGGTCGCCCACAACGGCAACTAAATGTGCTTGGCGGCGCTCTTGAAAGCTGCTCGCATGACCCGGTTACAGGTTTTTTTCGTGATGGCTGCTGTAATACAGGACCGTCCGATATGGGGCTGCATACGGTATGCGCGATTATGACCGATGCGTTTCTGGCCTATAGCAAAGACGCTGGCAATGATCTGTCGACGCCGCATCCTGAATTTGGCTTTCCCGGGTTGAAGGCCGGTGATCAATGGTGTCTTTGCGCGGCACGGTGGGAACAGGCGCGGGTTGCTGGCAAGGCGCCCAAAGTTCGGCTTGCTGCGACTAATCAGGTGACGTTGGCATTGTGCCAGCTAGATGATCTGAAGGCGCATGCGATTGATTTGAATTAATCCGGCTAGTCTGGGTCGCTGTTATAACCAATTGAAAGGGGATTGCCGCCGATGCTTAGCCTAGACAAAAAAGTGAATTTGACCTGTATTGATAATGATCAAATAGCGGCTGGAACGATTGTGCGAATTCAGGGCAGCCGGGTTGATGTGGCGCTGGATCAGGGCGGGCTTTTAATCTCGTTGCAGATGAAAAAGCCGGGTCTTTATGTTGGCAGCCAATCGGGCCTTGAGTTTATGATGAAGATATAGATATTGGATGAAGATAAGAGGGGCAGCCACCGAGGTGGAAATGGGGCAAGCCAACCGACAAAATGATCAAAATGAATCGACGCATCACGCCGACCGTTCAGTCTGGATGATCTGGCTGGGGCTGGTGTTGCTGGCGGTGGCGGTGCTGCCATTTGCGTTGCGTAACAGTGAAATTGTCCGCCAGATTGCGGCTATGTGCGGCTTTACGCTAGACTAGGCTGCTGTAAGGTTTTGGGTCTTTATCTGGAGAAGGCACGATAATGATTATTCTCGATGGTGGCTTGGGCCGACAGTTGCAGGCGATGGGTGCGCCGTTTCGCCAGCCAGAATGGTCGGCGCTTGCGCTGATGGAAGGCCCAGAATTTATTGCCGAGGCGCATGCCGCCTTCATTGAGGCTGGTGCCAATATCATCACCACCAACAGCTATGCAGTCGTCCCGTTTCATATCGGTGAAGATCGGTTCCGTGATCAGGCTGGGGCGTTGCTCGACCTTGCCGGTCAATTGGCGCGCGGTGCAGCCGATGCGGCGCCGCACCCGGTTACGGTTGCAGCTGGTGTGCCGCCAATGTTTGGATCTTATCAGCCAGACAAGTTTGATGCCAAGCGGGCGGCCGATATGATTGCCCTGTTCCGTCATCATCTTGACCCTTATGCCGATTTGTTTATGGCCGAGACGCATAGCTCGATTGCCGAGGCGCGCTGTTTTTTAGAGGTGTTCGCCGATACAACAAAACCGGTATGGCTGTCTTTGACATTGGAGGATGCACACCCGGTTGCTGGCAAGCCAATGCTGCGCTCGGGTGAATTATTGACTGATCTTCTGGCGATAATCGGCTCAGGGTCTAATATGGCCGTGCCGAGCGCGATCTTGTTTAATTGCAGCCAGCCCGAGATTATGGATGATGCGGTGCAGGCAGTTGTTACCTATTTTAATGACAGGGCTAATTTTAATGATAGGGCCGGTTTTGCTGATAAAGTGCCGCCGCTTGTCGGGGTGTTGGCGAATGCCTTTCCGCTGATCGAAAAGACCTATGGTGGCGCCAATCAAACCTTGCATGAATTGCGCGGTGATATCACCCCCGATGCCTATGCTGATTATGCGGTGAAATGGGCGGCGTCAGGTGCAAGGATTATTGGTGGCTGTTGCGGTATTTCGCCTGATCATCTGCGGCAGGTGGTTGCGCGGTTAAACGGCTAGCCCCGGTTTATGCCATCGGGTGGAACCAGCGGTGATCATTTTGCTGTTTGCCAGAAGAGGCGGTGAAGTTTTATAATTTCCGCCTGATTTACCTATGCGCAAGCTATAGCTTGTGTGATTATTAGCCGTATTCCTCTTACGGACTCATACGAGTTGAAAGGCCCATCCTATGAAAAATGCTAAACAATATCTTGAAGAAGCCAATGCGATCGTGCCGCGCATTTCGCCGGCGGACGGCATTGCAAAACATGACGCTGGTGCCAGTTTATTTATTGATGTACGCGACAGCGGTGATATCGCGAAAAGCGGCACAATCGCCGGTGCGCTTCGCATTCCGCGAGGTTTTCTGGAATTTGCCGCTGATGAAAATCTGCCATATTTCAATGCCAAATTGTCCAAAGACGCCGACATCGTTCTTGTTTGTGGTGCTGGCGGGCAGGCCGCGCTTGCCGGAAAAACACTAAGGGAAATGGGCTATCATAATGTGTCTAATGTTGGCGGCATCTCTGAGTGGATTGCGGCTGGCGGTAAATCTGAGGCGTAGGGCCGCCGGATGCACGGTTAGATCATTTCTGTCCGCGATTGCCAGTGACGCGATAAATTTGTTTGGGCGATAAAAAAAGGGGGGCGTTTGCCCCCCTTTTCGTGATCGGTCATCAAACAGACCTGTTTTTCAGGATGTTATCTCTGTCAATTTCTGCTCTAGGCGCGCCCAGAAGGCTGCTCCTGAGCCCGCAAAACAGAAACCAAGCCGTTTGAACCAAACCGTGTATCACTAGACATCAGATCACCTCCTTTTCATAAGTTGCATAAGCCAGGATAGCCTATGAGTAAAATACCATGCTGTCATGTGTTTTTTAGTGATGCGGGGGCGTTGGGGACTTGCGTTTGCTGACCGCGGCACCTAACTATCACCGCATGACACGAAAACTGATCCACCGACTATTGCTGATTTTTGCCGTTTTTCTGCTTAAAGGAGGCGTGATGCCTGCCGTTGCTGCCACTGCCCATGATTTCAGTTTTTCTAGTATTGATGGTGATAATTTACCATTGTCAAAGTTTCAGGGGAACGTCATTTTGCTGGTGAATACTGCCTCAATGTGCGGTTTTACCGGTCAATATGAGGGGTTACAGAGCCTGTGGGCGGAATATAGGGACAAGGGTTTGGTCGTCATCGGCGTTCCAAGCGATGATTTTGGCGGGCAGGAACTGGACGATGCCAAACAGGTAAAAGAATTCTGCACGATCAATTATGGCATTGATTTTCCAATGGCCGATATCGTTCATGTCAAAGGCCCGAATGCGCATCCCTATTACAAATGGATTGCCGAGGCGCATGGCGGATTAGCGGTTCCGCGCTGGAATTTCCACAAGCATTTGATCGACGGTAATGGTGCCTTGGTTGATTGGTTTGCCTCGACCACCGGCCCGAATAGCGCCCGCCTTCGCAAAGCAATCGACGCGGCGCTGGCTAAGTGATTTCCAGCTTGGCCTATTTCGCTTTTTAGTCCGGATATCTGTGCTAGATTTGCCGTTGTTATTAGCGGCGTGATCAGGAAAAACACCCCGTGAGTGATGACAAGGGGGGTGGGATTTTATGGAAATCAGCGTTGTTCTCGTCGTGCTTGGTGCGGCCTTTTTGCACGCATTCTGGAATTTTCTGGTTCGGGGCACTGCTGACAAGGCGTTAGGTATGGCGGCGGTTATGTTCGGCCATTTACCGCTGGCTTTTGTCGGGCTGTTCTATGCCGGATTACCGCCCGAAGGCGCGTGGCCGTATGTTATGGCGAGTGCGTTTCTGCATCTGGGGTATCAGGTGTTCCTGCTGAACGCTTACCGGTTTGGCGAGCTGACGCAGATTTATCCGGTTGCGCGCGGTGCATCGCCCTTATTGATCACGCTATTTACCATGATTACGGTTCCGGGGGTTTTAAAACCAATGGAAATTGTGGGCGTGGTCATGGTATCGGGCGCGATCATGGCATATGGCATCGCCCAATATCGCAACAAGTCGGTTGGGATAACCGGCATTGTGCTGGCCGTGATTACCGGCTGCTTTATCGCCAGCTATTCGATTGTTGATGCAACCGGCACGCGCCTGACACAGAGCGCGATCAGCTATTATGGCGCCTCTACCACGGCGAATGCAGTTCTGTTTGGCATTTATCTGGCGCGGTTTCATCCGACCGTTTTGCAGCGCATGTACGCCGATGCGCCGCGCACCTTTATCATTGGCGGCGCGGCGTCTTATTTTGCCTATGTCGCCGTGTTATGGGCCTGTTTATCGGCGCCTGTGGCGGTGGTATCGTCGCTTCGTGAAACCTCGGTTCTGTTCGCTGTTGCCCTTGGTGTTCTGTTCTTAAAGGAAAAGATGACGCTGTTTAAAATGGTGATTATTTTGCTGATTTTCTCCGGCGTAATTGTGTTACGCATGGCCTGATCTGGTTGGCGCATATCGCCGCAGGCACATTTATTGGGGCTGGACAGGCTCGCTGGAACAACGCATCCTAACCCTTGGGCCGTTTATGATTCCCCCGGGATGCTTGTTTTTAAGGACGCTTTTATGCAGGAATATGCCCTTCGGCGCGTTTTATCTGATGAATTGCACGCTCGCGCGTTTCACGATTTTGAGGGGGCTGGCCGGTTTATCCGCTTTGTCTATCTGGTTGGCAGTGATGATGGCAAGGTCGTTGCCTATGTCAATAAATTCCTGTCAGGTGCTGGAATTGCCCCCATTGATGCGGGTGAAAAATTCCGCCGTCAGGACATGGATGGTTACGCGCTGCGCATTGAGCGTCACACAGAGTTTTTATCCATCAGCTTTGTTGAAAAAGGATTGCGCGCCAAAAATGGGTTGCCGGCGAATTCGTTTGATGAGGCCGGTTTGCAGCATCTGCCGTTTTCTTGGGCGCGCAACGCGCCAGCCCCGTTGTTTCATGCGATATGGGTCGAAGTGGGAGGCAATCCACCGCGCGGCCTTGCCCAGTCGCGTATGCTGGAAATTTTAGAAAGCCGTGCCGTCGCGTCAAATAAATTCAGCGATGATGCGGCACAGGTTCATTTCGCTTTTGATATTGATCAGGCTGGTTTTTCGCGGGTGGTGATTTTTAATCAGGAGATCGAGTCTAGCCGCATGGGGCGCGTGGTACAACGGGTTGTCGAGGTGGAAACCTACCGGTTGCTGGCCTTGCTAGGGCTTGCAACGGTCAAGGAATATTCGTCTCGGCTTGGCATGATCGAGGATGTTGTCAGCACATTGACGAATGATCTGGCTGAACAGATCAAACTGCCCGATGGACAGGTACAGGCACTTTTATCAATCTTGTCATCACAAGCGGCCGAGGTTGAGGATATTTATTCGAAAACGTCGTACCGGCTAGCAGCAACAACGGCCTATCTCAATATCCTGACATCGCGGCTGGATCGAATGCAGATGACGCGCCTGCCGGGCTTTCAGGGGGTTCGGGGATTTCTTGACCGGCGAATGGCACCAGCGATGCAAAGCTGTTCGGCCTTTTCTGAACGGCTGGCCAGCCTATCACGCCGCATTAGCCGTGCTGGCGAATTGCTGCGCACCCAGACCGAACTGGTGATCCAACGGCAAAACCGAGATCTGCTGCAATCAATGGATGAGCGTGCCAAGCATCAACTCCGCATCCAACAAATGGTCGAGCGTCTGTCGATTGCGGCGGTGACCTATTATGGTGTTGGGCTTGTCGGGTATATAGCGGTTAGCCTGCCGATCGCCGAATGGGGATTGTCGCTGACCTATATCAAGGCGGCATCGGTGCCGGCGATTGCCGTTGCTGTGTGGCTGACCATGCGGCAGGTGAAAGATGTCGTTGTCAGGCCAGCGCGCCGAGACGAGGATGCCAGTTAATCAGCGCTGGAAAAAGCCGATAGCGATAATTCACGCGCATAGCCGGTTTTCAGATCATACAGAACAGCACCGCCCGACGGCACAGATTGCATGGTGATCGCTTGTATCGTTACATAATGCGTAACCATAATCACCGGCGCGCCATCACGGGGTAGGCTGGCAAGCTTGGCCTCTAATGAGGCCAATGTTGCCTCACGCGGGGCGTGGTTCTCATAAAAGGAATTTAACCCGCTAAAGGGCGTAACCGCGCCAAGATCAAGCAATAATGCAGTTTCAAGACACCGGCACCATTCGCTGGAATAGATGCCGGCAAGTTTCAGATTGGCCGCGGCGATACGTTTGCCGATCGCGCGTGCTTGGCGCCGGCCAGTTTCGTCAAGGTTGCGCTGCGTCTTGCAGTCTTTCAGATTGAAATTATACGGATCACCATTGCCCGGTGCCAATGCGTGGCGCAGGAAAATCACTGTTCCGTCAAAGCGGCCGTCATCTGCCGTTGCAGGCAGGCTGGCGGTAAAAATCATGGTGATGATCAGCCCGGCCAGCACCACTAACCGCCGAAACAGCTTTGACATTAGCCGGGGCTGTTTTGGTGTGGGCTTTTTAGGGGTGGCCGGGACAATTATCATCATTATGCGTTGCGGCGGCTGACTTCGGCCATAAAGCGATGGCGGATTACTGGGGCGTCCATCTCGATGACCGGCACCTTGATGTTGCCGGACTCGCATTTGCTGACAATGATGGTCATTTTATCACCATCTAATGCTGCCTGAACGGCGGCGGCGGTGTCTTCGGCGCTGCATTCGACAACATTCTCGCATCCACAAGCGGTGGCAACCTTTGCCAGCGACGTCTTCATACCGGCATAGGTTGGCTGGTCACCGGTTGAGCCATAGCTGCCATTATCAATGATCAGCAGAATGAAATTATCGGCCGGATTATTCGCAATTGTTGGCAATGTGCCAAAATTGGTCAGAACCGAACCATCACCATCAATGGAAATCACCTTGGCCTTTTGTGCCAGCGCGAGGCCAAGACCGATTGATGAGGCGAGCCCCATGGTGCCAAGCATATAGAAATTGGTTGGCTGGTCATCAAGCAGATGCAGTTCTTGTGATGGCAGGCCGATGTTGGATACAACCAACTGATCAGAAATGATCGGGATCAGTGTTTTCAGAACTTCGCTTCTAATCATCGATTATGCTCCCTGCCAAAAGCTGGCATCGGTAAGAATGGCAACAGGCTTTTTCGCCATGAAGCTGTGGTTCAAAATACCATCCAGCTCATCCGCATCGCGTTGCTCATGGAAATGATAGGTCGGGATGTTCAACTGGTTCAACAAGGCCTTGGTGTGAACTGCCATTTCGACCTGACAGGCAACCGGCTCGCCAATTTCGCCGCGATAGCTGATCAGCATTGGCAGCGGGATATTATAATATTGGATCAATGTTACCAGCGTGTTGATGGTAACGCCAATTGCGGTGTTCTGCATAATGATCGCTGAACGCTTGCCGCCCATATAGGCACCAGCGCATAGCCCCATGCCTTCATCTTCTTTGTTTGACGGAATATGAAAGATATCCTTTGAGGCTTCAATCTCGTCAATGACACCGGCTAATTGCTTGCAAGGGACGGTGGTAACAAATTCGATTTTATTTTTGATAAAATCACTAACAATCTTTTGGTTAATAGACATGAGAGCGGCACTCTTTCTGGCTCGTTTCCAACGTTAAGTCGCGATATTTGCAACGTGGATATGATTTTTTGGGACTAGAAGTCTCACCCAAGTGGCGGGAGTAAAACATAAAGTTTAATCAATAAAAAGCGCAAATTTAAGCTTAGCATTGTTGCGCTGAAAAAGATGTATTTCTTGGGACTTTAGCGATAGGTTTGCGTGCCGGCGGGTGGCGCTTGCCGCCTCGTCATTGCTTGCTATGCTGTCGATCTTCGGCCGTGGGCAGCTGCTCATTGAAAAAAAGGGGGGCCTTGGCTTTGACATCGCTTATCTTGCATCATTATCCGCAATCGCCGGTCGCGCACAAGGTGCGGTTGGCGCTCGGCATCGCCAAGGCAAGCTGGCAGTCGGTTGAAATCCCGCGATTGCCGCCAAAGCCGCTGTTAATGCCGCTGACTGCCGGTTATCGGCGGACGCCGGTTTTGCAGATCGGGGCTGATATCTATTGCGATAGTCAGAATATCGCGCTTGCCATCGAACAGTCAGGCCAGCCAGCGCGCCTGTTCCCGGACCAGACATTTGGCATGGCGATGATGATCAGCGCTTGGGCCGAGACCACATTGTTTGATTTGGCGGTGCGTATTGTTCTGACCAATGCGCTAGGTCAGGTGCCCGATGACTTCATCCGTGATCGTGGATCGCTATATTTTGAGCCAAATTGGACCGAGGCCGGACTGCGCGCTAGCCTGCCTTCGGTGATTTCTGAGATGCATGCCGCATTGGGGCTGGCTGATGCACAGCTGGCAGCCGGAAACGGTATCTACCTTGGTGGGCAGCAGCCCTGCTATGGCGATGCGTCACTTGCATATATTTGCTGGTTTCTGCGGGGGCGTTGGGATGGCGGCGGCGAGATGCTGTCGCATTATCCGGCCTTGTGCGCGGTAGAGGCAGGTCTTGCCGCGTGCGGTGAGGGCGTGTCAGAAAATTTAGATGCCATTGATGCGCTGGCCATTGCCAAGGCGGCCACGCCGCAATCGCCAATCGGCATCATGAATGGGGGCAGCGGATTTGCCGTTGGCCAGACTGTCCGGATAAGGCCCAAGGGCAACACTGCCGACCCTGACGTTATTGGCCGCCTGCGCTATTGCGACCAGATGCGGGTTTCAATTGATCACCAGCATGACGAGGTTGGGGAAATCGCGGTGCATTTTCCGGTTTTAGGCTATGTCGTTACACCGGCGGACGCGCCAGCATAGGCATTTGCGATTTTGCCGATTTTATTACCCCCCGATTGCCCGCCCCGAGTGGCCCGCCTGATTTATCGTGCTGATTTGTTGAAAAAGGTTAATCAGCGGCAAAATAGGCGACCCATTGGGGGTTTAGTGCCTCTTGATGGATGGTCACTTCTTGAATGGATTCGGGCTTGTATGGATTCGGGCGTGCAAAAACCAATCGGCCTAAGCGAAGCAGAGATCACTGCGTTCACCGATAAAGCCCTGTTCGAAAGCGCCCCGTTCGAAAGCGCCCTAGCACGAAAATCTAAGCCTCAAAAACTTGTATGGGTCACCAACCGCACAGCATTCGTCAGGTGCGCGCTATCAGGCACTATCATCACAATGCTGATCGGTGCCGTTATTGGCGCCGCTATAACGATTAGCAGTAATGTGGGTTCTGGCCTAGCCAATAGCGGTAACGCCAGCAGGAAATAGGCCTAGCACACCGCTAGGCGGTAACGGCATAAAGCCCTGAACGCTCGCCGCCAATATGGGCGATTTTGTTGCCGCTGATTAACCGGTTAAAGGATCGATAAACGGTTGGCATCGGGATGTTGCGAACAAGGTAGTGCGCGCGGATATCATGTATGGATACCGGTGTATTAGTATCATTAGACAACAATACGACTGCTGCATAGACCTGCTGTTCGTTTGCGGTGAAGTCAGCTAAGCCAACATCTTTTTCCATGTCGGTAATGGTTTCCAGCAAACGTGCAAAGACAAGGCGGTTAGACACGTCCAATTCTCCTAACTAGTTTTAATATTACTACCAATACCAATAACACTACCACAAGTCCCATAACATCACCAACGATGAAACGCGTTAGAATGTCAAACGTATCCTCGAGAGGGAAGCGACCTTCCATAAAAAAGGTCGAGAAAAAAGAGTTGAGAATCGAGCTTAACAACCCAGCAAATGCCAATGTGCGCCAACTGATGACGCCTTTTTGATTCGGGTAAACATCGATTTTAACAATACGCATTAATTCAAGTGCGACCGGGGCGCACAACGCGCCAACCAGCGGAATGACGATGTCGGCTTGTGTTAACACGCTGATATCTGCCTGATTGGCTAGCGAAACAATTAGGGAGGCGGGAATAAGGACAAAAATTGCGCGCGGGCCGATCAGCCACGCCGCCAAGACACGCACCGCATGCGGTAAATAGAGCAGGCTGACCAGTGTGACATTATGTCCAATAATTGCTTGCTCGATCGGCATAATGATCAGGATCTGAATTGCCGCGAGGGAAATATAGGCAATGAATACCAGCGTCGACCAATGCAGGCACAGATTTACGAAACGTTCTCGCATCTACGTCAAAGCTCTCGGGGTTTTTTAAATATTAATCTTTGGTACATGAGGATTTGGTAAATTCTAAAAGGTGACATGACTTCTAAAAGGCAACGTTAAACAGTTGCAGCCTCAGACGCGACGCTCAAAACAACAAAATAACGTCTAAAACCAACGTACCATACCGATTAATCCTGCGGTTGCATAAAATAACTGTAGGAACAAAATGCCGCGGTGCTTGCCAAAATGGGCCCATAAGCCAATGAGGACGGCCGAGAGAAACAGCAAGAAAAAGCCAAGAACTTCGTAGCCCATATTCAGTGCAATCAACATCGAATATGTGATCGCCGTTCCAACCCCGGTCCATTCAAGCCATTTTTGTCGGTTCATGCTAAGCCGCCCTTTTGCTTGGTCTCTTTGCTTGAATCATGTGCCCAAACAAATTGCCCGAACAAATTATTGGGGTTGGAACAGTTTCCATCTGTCTGATTTAGGCGCGTTTATTGCGCAACTAGCCAGCCCCCATCAACATCAATTGTTGTGCCAGTAATAAAATCATTCTCGATCGCAAAGATGATCGCTGATGCAACCTCGGCTGGCAAGCCGGCCCGGTCGATCAAGTGGGTCTTGGTGACATTCTGATAATGCTTGTTGCGGTCATCACCACTCAACGCCACCATTGGCGTGTCAATAATGCCCGGTGAGACAACATTAACCCGCTTTGGAGCGATTTCCGCGGCGATTGCACGGGTAAAGGCCTCAACGGCACCACCAACGGCAGACAAAGCGATCTGCCCCGGCTTTGGCTTGCGGGCAGGGCTGCCACTGACAAGAACAATGCTGCCATTATCACGAACATGCGATGCGCCATAGCGGACGACGTTGGCATAGCCCCATAATTTGTCGAACGAGCCCTGAAACCCCTTTACGTCCATTTCCATAAACGGGCCAAAAGCGCGTGAGCCGCCAGTGGCTGAATTCACCAGAATGTCGATATCACCTTCAGCATTGAAAAAGGCCTCAACCGCTTCGCCATCACGCGTGTCCAGTGCAGCAAGGCGAATGCCAGCGGGAACGTTGCCAGCCTTGCTTGGGTCACGGCTCACGGCAACAACTTCTGCGCCCTTCTCAACAAGCATAAGGCTCGCCGCTAGGCCAATGCCCGACGTACCCCCGATAACAATGGCTTTTTTACCTGCAATATCCATGATGTGTTTCGATCCTTTGTAACAAACGATAAATAATAGACCGCCAAGCTAGAGCATTTTACCTGTTGCCATCAATATGTTAATGCAGCGGCCTGTCGCTTTGGGACGGTTTTTGCGTGAATGTTCAGTCGGCAGCAACCTGTTGTTGGATGATAAGTACCAGTTTGCTGCCAGTTTTCAGCCCAAGGTCAATCTTGGTCATTTCAACTTGGCAACCGATTTCTTGATTTGACGTAGACTGCTTGTTGCGGCTTTCAAGCTTTGCTCCAGCTGTTCAATCTGCGCCGTTAGCCGCTGTATTTTCCGGCCAACTGCATCATTGCCGACAGGCTGCCTGCCAAGCCCGCTTAAAAGATAGGGCGGCGAAATATTCAAAATGCCAGCCAGCGCAACAAGCTTGTTCGCCCGTGGCTCGGACCGGTCAGCCTCCCACGCCTCATAGGTTGCCGCCCTC
>Ga0181596_10000673_pt1 | contig 35075 bp, 37 predicted proteins | sample 041ome_6_FD_148655 | JGI IMG/M metagenome (GOLD analysis project Ga0181596, IMG submission 148655) | Coastal salt marsh microbial communities from the Groves Creek Marsh, Skidaway Island, Georgia - 041402US metaG (spades assembly) | ecosystem: Environmental > Aquatic > Marine > Intertidal zone... | reverse complement strand
AAGAGTCGTATTTATTAACGCATTTCCATCTACAGGGTTCTCCATTGTAAGTTCACTAAATCTGTTCTTTAGTTGACTATGCAATTGAGGGTCTCCAGCTAGTTCTCCAACACGAATTCTTATTGGTGTTTGAAGTCCAATGTGCCCAGCTTCATATGCTTGCTCTGCTTCATTAACATCAACAAATGCCATTTTTGCACTCTCTAAATCTTCATAACATTCCGTTATGTAATAAAGACCAATTACCATATCTTGACTTGGTGAGACAATCGGATTACCACTAGCAGGAGATAAAACGTTATTTGTTGCAAGCATCAAAACTCTAGCTTCTGCTTGTGCTTCTGCAGATAAAGGTACGTGAACTGCCATTTGATCTCCATCAAAGTCTGCATTAAAAGCTTCGCAAACAAGCGGATGTACTTGTATAGCTTTACCTTCAACCAGTATTGGTTCAAATGCTTGAATTCCTAATCTGTGAAGTGTAGGTGCTCTGTTTAAAAGAACAGGGTGTTCCTCAATTACTTCAGCTAAAACATCCCATACCTGAGCTCTAGATCTTTCAACCATTCTTTTGGCTGACTTTATATTTTGAGCTAGTCCTAATTCAACAAGTCTCTTCATTACAAATGGCTTGAATAACTCTAGTGCCATCATCTTTGGTAAACCACATTGCTGGAGTTCTAAATGAGGACCCACTACAATAACGGAACGTGCTGAATAATCAACTCTTTTACCTAATAGGTTTTGTCTAAACCTACCTTGCTTTCCTTTGAGCATATCAGAAAGAGACTTAAGCCCTCTTCCACCTGCTCCGGCAACAGCTCTACCTCTTCTACCGTTATCAAATAATGCATCTACTGATTCTTGAAGCATTCTTTTTTCGTTACTAATTATTATCTCTGGTGCTCCAAGTTCAATTAATTTCTTTAATCTGTTGTTTCTATTAATAAGTCTTCTGTATAAGTCATTTAAGTCTGAAGTAGCAAAACGACCACCATCAAGTTGAACCATAGGTCTAAGCTCAGGAGGTATTACGGGGATTACTTCAAGGATCATTGCCTCTGGAGGATTTTTTCCATCTGCAAATGGCTTAATTACTTTCATTCTCTGAATTGCTCTCTGTCTTCTTTGTGCAGATTTTGAATCCAAATCAGATTTTAGTTTGTCCATTTCTGCTTTTAAATCAACAAGTTGAACTAGTTCTCTTACAGCTTCTGCACCCATGCCACCAGTGAAATACTCATCATACTTATCAATCATTTCACGCCACAATGTGTCATTTTCAATTAGTGTTTTTGGCTTTAAAGTTTTTAGTGTCGAAAATGCCTCTTCAATAATTTTTATCTCTTCATCTGACTTTGCTTTTTTTTGCTTGATTTCTTTTTCAATTTCTTTTTTTCGTAATTGAACTTCAGCTTCTGGAACTTTTCCGTTCTCCATAGCTTTAAGTTCCACATTCATTTGTTTAATTCTTTTAGCTTCCCATTCTTGATGATCTTCCTCAACAATTTCACACTCAGCAACTACAGCTTCTTCAAGCTCACTTAAGTCTTTGGTTCTTTTTTTATCATCAATAGAAACGACAAGGTATGCAGCAAAATAAATAACTTTTTCGAGCTCTTTTGGTGACATGTCTAAGAAATAACCTAATCTACTTGGAACGCCCTTAAAATACCATATGTGTGTAACTGGAGCTGCTAATTCAATATGCCCCATTCTTTCACGTCTTACCTCTCTTCTGGTAACTTCGACTCCACACCTCTCGCAGACAATACCTCTATAACGAATTCTTTTATATCTACCACAAGAACATTCCCAATCCTTTGTTGGCCCAAATATTCTTTCGTCAAACAACCCATCTTTTTCAGGCTTTAGAGTCCTGTAGTTAATTGTTTCTGGTTTTTTAACTTCTCCAAAAGACCAGCTTCTCATTTGGTCAGATGTAGCCAGACTGATACTTAATTCATCAAATATTTTTTCCATAATCTCTATATCTCCGGTTCATCTTGTTCTGGTCTTGACATGTCAATACCTAGTGTTTCTGCAGTTTTAACATATTCATCGCTGATTTCTTTCATCGAAATTTCTTCTCCTGCGGACAAAATTTCTACATTAAGACACAAACTTTGCATCTCTTTAAGTAGTACTTTAAATGACTCTGGAATTCCAGGTTCCGGAATGTTGTCTCCCTTAACAATTGATTCATAGACTTTAACTCTTCCAACAGTATCATCTGATTTAATTGTGAGTAATTCCTGCAAAGCATAGCTTGCTCCATATGCTTCCAAAGCCCAAACTTCCATTTCTCCAAATCTTTGGCCACCAAATTGAGCTTTACCACCTAGAGGTTGCTGAGTAATCATAGAGTAAGGACCAGTAGATCTAGCATGTATTTTTTCATCTACTAAGTGAATCAACTTTAATATATATGTGTAACCAACTGTAATTTTAGAGTCAAATGCTTCACCTGTTCTTCCATCGTATAGTGTGGCTTTACCGTCAACATCAACCATTTGGTTTCCATCTCTATTTTGATTCACATTTTTTAGAATCTCGTGAATTTCATCCTCATTAGCACCATCAAATACTGGAGTACTAATTAATGTTCCAGGTTTTGCACCATTTGATGCTACTGTTTTACCTTTAAATTCACCCCAACCTTGATCAGCAGCCCAACCAAGATGGGTTTCTAATATCTGACCTAAGTTCATACGACTTGGAACACCAAGTGGTGAAAGAAGAATATCAACAGGAGTTCCGTCTTCCATGAAAGGCATATCCTCTATTGGATTAATTTTTGAAATAACACCTTTGTTACCGTGCCTTCCGGAAAGTTTGTCACCAACCTGAATTTTTCGCTGAATTGCGACATAAACTCTGACTTTTTGATTAACACCAGGAGGTAAATCTGCACCTTCATCTCTTTTTAGAATTTGCACATCGATAACTTTTCCTCGCTCACCGTGGGGTACTCTTAATGAGGTGTCTCTAACTTCTCTTGCTTTTTCTCCGAAGATTGCCCTTAATAATCTTTCCTCAGGAGTCAGCTCGGTTTCACCTTTTGGAGTAACCTTACCTACCAAGTAATCTCCAGGAGTAACCTCGGCACCGATTCTTACAATTCCCATTTCATCTAAATCCATCAATACTTCTTCTGCGACATTTGGAATGTCTCTTGTGATCTCTTCCTCGCCTAGCTTTGTATCTCTAGCTTCTACTTCGTGTTCGGCTATGTGAACTGATGTTAGAACATCTTCTTTAACAAGTCTTTCCGATATAACTATTGAATCTTCAAAGTTATAACCATCCCATGGCATATAAGCTACAAGTAAGTTTTTACCAAGAGCTAATTCCCCACCTTGAGTACTTGGCCCATCAGCAAGAACATCTCCTGGTTTAACTTTTATACCGACCTTAACAAGGGGTTTTTGATTTACAGAAGTTGCTTGATTTGATCTTTTAAATTTTCTTACTTCAAAAGTATGTTTTTTGTTAGTAGCAGTTTCTTTAACTATGATTTCATCACCACTAACACCAACTACTTCTCCTGCTACTGGAGAGATTAGTGCTTCACCTGAATCTCTAGCTACATTCTCTTCCATACCTGTACCAACATAAGGAGCTTCCGTCTTAATCAATGGGACTGCTTGTCTTTGCATGTTTGATCCCATGAGTGCTCTGTTTGCATCGTCATGTTCTAAAAATGGAATTAGTGCTGTTGTAACTGAACAAATTTGTTTTGGACTAACATCCATGTAGTCAATATCTTTATCTGACACGAAGGCAACTTCACCATCAGTTTTTCTACACAAAACTCTTTTATTTAAGAAATTTCCACTTTCATCAATTGGTGCATTTGCCTGAGCGATGGTGTATTCATCTTCTTGAGCAGCAGTTAGGTAAACAGCTTTATTTGTCTTAACAACGCCATTCTCTACTTTCCAATATGGTGTTTCTATAAAACCAAATTTGTTTACTCTTCCATAAGTTGCAAGTGTACCAATAAGACCAATGTTTGGACCTTCAGGTGTTTCAATCGGACACATCCTCCCATAATGAGATGGGTGAACGTCTCTTACCTCGAAACCAGCTCTCTCTCGGGAAAGTCCACCTGGTCCAAGTGCAGAAAGCCTTCTTCTGTGAGTTAAGGCTGCAATAGGATTAGGTTGGTCCATAAACTGACTTAATTGACTTGTTCCGAAAAATTCTTTTAAGGATGCCTGGATTGGTCTGATGTTAATTAAGGACTGTGGAGTGATTGCTTCTGGTTCTTGAGTTGTCATTCTTTCTCTAACAACTCTCTCAAGCCTGCTTAATCCGACTCTTACTTGGTTTTGAACTAATTCACCTACTGTTCTAATTCTTCTATTACCGAAATGGTCGATGTCATCTAACCTGATGTTTATTTCTCTTCCAAGGTTGTTTGTGATTGTTGTCTCACCTGCATGTAAAGCGATTACATATTTAATTGAATCAATCATGTCATCAATTCTCAACATGCCATCTACTTCTGTTGTGTAGGATTCAGCATCTTTTTCGCCGTAGTCTCTACCTAGTTTTTGTTCAACTTTGTATCTACCTACTTTTGTTAGGTCATATCTTTTAGCTGTATAAAACATTTGTTTTACTAGGTTTCTTGCAGACTCAACTGTTGCTGGCTCACCAGGTCGTAGTTTTCTATACAGGTCAATCAATGCTGCCTCTGGAGTAGTATCAGGATCTCTTTCAATTGTATTTTGAATTGATGGATAGTCACCAAAGATGTCTATTGCATCTTCTTTAGTTTCAATTTTATATTTTCCCCATTGTGATGGGTCAACGGCATAAAGAGCCCTTAGAAATGCAGTAATATGTTGTCTTCTTTTTCTGTCAACCCTTACTCCAATAGTATCTCTTTTGTCTGTGTCGAATTCTAGCCATGCACCTCTACCAGGAATCATTTTTCCAATAAAGATTTCTTTGTCAGAAGTTTTATCGATTTCTTGAGAGAAATAAACACCTGGTGACCTTACAAGTTGACTAACTATTACTCTTTCAGTTCCATTGATGATAAAAGAACCAGTGTCAGTCATAATTGGGAAATCTCCCAAGAAAACAGTCTGCTGTTTAATTTGTCCTGTTTCTCTGTCTAAAAACTGTGCCCTGACATATAAGGGTTGAGAGTATGTAGAGTCTGTAATTTTACATTCTTCTAAACTCTTTAATGGTTCCTCAAAGAAATGCTCTAAAAATTCAAGCGAAAATCGACCTGAGAAATCCTCAATAGGTGAGATTTCACTAAGTATGTCGTTTAGGCCTTCTTCTAAAAACCATTTAAATGATTCTTTTTGGATAATTAATAAATCTGGAATGTCAAGAACTTTCGGTATCTTAGCAAACGAAAGTCTAGAATTCTGAACAGCGGACAACAAGCCTCCTCAAAAAATAATAACAATAACCCGAAGGATAAAGTATATAAGTACTTCTTATTTAAGCAAACAAATAATGTTAAATTATTTGAGTTCTACGGTAGCGCCGGCACCCTCAAGAGCTTCTTTAGCTTTATCAGCATCTTCTTTTGAAGCACCTTTAAGAATGTCAGATGGAGCACCGTCAACAAGTTCTTTAGCTTCTTTTAGCCCAAGACTAGTTAGTCCCCTTACTTCTTTGATAACTTGTATTTTCTGTCCACCAGCTTCTGTGAGAACAACATCAAAAGAATCTTTTGCTTCTTCTGATCCGCCGTCTCCACCTGCTGGAGCTGCTGCTACAGCTACAGGAGCTGCTGCAGTAACATCAAATTTCTCTTCAAATGAGTCTAAAAATTCTTTTAATTCTAAGACTGACATTTCTTCAAAGACAGATAACAACTCTTCTGTTGTCATTTTTGCCATTGTTATTCCTCCTCTTTCTTTACATCCTCTGATTCTTCATTAGAAGAATCAGATTCTTTCGCCTGTGAACTTGTTTCAGGGTTTGCTTCTTTTACCTCTAGTAACGCTTTAAATGCGTAACTGGATTTGTTCAATATTCCCTTTAGGCCTACTGCCATCTTTGTAAGAGGTGCATTAAAACCTCCTGCAATTTTTGCTAGAAGAACATCTCTTGTTTCTATTGATGCAAGAATGTTGATTTGATCGATTGAAAGTGGTTCTGATTCCATAAGACCACCTTTGACAACAAATGAATCGTTATCTTTAGAAAATTGCTTTAAGACCTTAGCCGCTTCTACTGGGTCTGACTCTATTACAGCTACACCAGTTGGTCCTGAGAAGTGTTCAAGAATAGACTCATAGCCTATATTTTCTGCAGCTCTTTTCGCAAGGGACATTTTTACAACGTTAAATGTAGCACCCGCATTCTTCAATTCTCTTCTTAACTTTGTTTGTTCAGTAACAGTTAGTCCTCTGTACTCAGCTAAAACTAATGCATTTGCTGAACTGAAAAGCTCTTCGAGCTCTTTTACTTTATCTGCTTTATCTTGTCTTACCATAAAAAAATCCTTGCAAACCAAGGACTAGGCAAATTACCTGCGATAGATGTTTAAAGTTTCCTACTATCGGTCTTTGGTTTAAGTTGTATCTAAACAATATACCCTAAATGAATTTATCAGCAAATAAAATTATAAATTAATATCTACAGGCACTGATGGTCCCATGGTAGAAGAGATAAAAACTGATTTAATATATTCACCTTTTGATGATGCTGGCTTAGCTCTTGTAATTACAGCAATAACCTCTTCTAGATTATTTTTTAAATCCTCAGCTGAAAAAGAAACTTTTCCAATTGAAAGGTGGACATTACCTAATTTGTCATTTTTGATCTCTACTTTACCTTTTTTAAAATCTTCCACAGCCTTAGCAACATTTGGAGTTACAGTTCCAGTTTTTGGATTAGGCATTAGGCCCTGAGGTCCAAGAATTTTTCCAAGTTGTCCAACTTCAGCCATCATTTCAGGTGTAGATATTACTAAATCAACATCAAGTTTTTCCTCAGAAGCAACTTTTGTAGCTAATTCTTTCCCTCCTACAATATCCGCACCAGCTTTTTCAGCTTCAGTTAATGCTTCTCCTCCTGCAAATACTGCAATTTTAATAGTTTTACCATTTCCGTGTGGAAGTGAAACTGTTGTTCTTATGTTTTCTTCAGCAGCTTTTGTATCTATTCCTAGCGAAAATACAACATCTACAGATTCGTCAAAATTAGCCGGTGCATTTTCTTTACAAATGTTGAGTGCGTCAGATAAATTTTGTTTATCTGTAGGCATGTTTTTCTTTACTTCGTTGTACTTTTTTCCGTATTTTTTCATTTTTCTCCTTTTGGTGCAAACGACCTAAGTCTCCCAAATATTATGTTTTATTTTTCGACAGTTACACCCATTGATCGGGCAGTCCCAGCGATAATATTTATTGCCATATCTATATCGTTAGCATTTAAATCTTCCATTTTTGCCTCGGCAATACCCTTAAGTTGATCTCTAGTTATAGAACCTACTTTTTCTTTATGAGGTTCAGCTGACCCTGAATCAAGTCCTATTGCTTTTTTAATTAGATATGAAGCTGGAGCTGTTTTTGTTTCAAATGTGAATGAATTATCTTCAAATATTGTAATTTCGACAGGAACAGTTTCGCCTTGTCTGCTGGCAGTATCATTATTGAAAGCTTGAACAAAGTCCATTATGTTTACACCATATTGACCTAGTGCTGAACCGACAGGTGGCGCAGGGGTTGCCCCTCCTCCAGGTATCTGTAATTTTAATTTTGCTTTTACTTCTTTAGCCATTTTTTATGTTCCTTAATTTTTTACAATATCTGTGAAACCCAACTCAACTGGAGTTTCTCGTCCAAATATATTAACTAGTACTGTAACTTTTGATTGATCTAAATTAATTTCTTCAATTATTCCATTGAAGTCAGCAAAAGGGCCTGTTGTAACTCTTACTGTTTCTGCAACTTCGAAATCAGGTTTAAATTTAGGTGATTCTTTCTTAACTTCTATTTCTTCATTTGTTCCAAGAATTCTTTCTATCTCTCTTCTTGATAAAGATATAGGCATTTTCCCGGAACCAACGAAGCCTATTATTGAGGGTGTATTTCTTATCTCGTACCATGTTGTGTCATCAAGGTCCATTCTTACTAATACATATCCAGGGAAAGTCTTCTTTTCAACATTAACTTTTTTACCATTTCTTATTTCAACAACTTCATCAGTTGGAATAACGACTTCATAAACTTTATCGTCAAGGTGTAGGTTTTTTACGCGAGTAAGGATATTTGTTCTAACTTTTTTTTCATGACCAGATTGTGCATTTAAGACAAACCACTCACCTGGAAGATCATATGGGTGCACATTGGCATTAAAATCTTCAAGGACCTCTTCGGTCTCTTCTACTAAAATTTCATCATTCATTTTTTTATCCTCCAGAAGATAACAGGCTAATCAAAGTATTTTTAAAACCAAAGTCCATTCCAAAAATTAATAATGTCATGGCAACAATGGTAACTATTGTGACAATTGTAAATGTAGATAACGTATCCACGGAAGGCCAGTTCACTCTTTTTAATTCAGTTCTGACTTCGCCTAGATAAAGAGAGATTCTTTTTAATCTAGAAACTTTTTCTTCATTATTAAATTTACCAATATTCCTATCAGCCTTTTTGGCCAAACGCTCTTCACGCTCGGACATCCGTCTCATCTCTCTATTCATTTCATTCATAATTTACCTCTTGCAGGGGCGGTGAGACTCGAACTCACAACCTCAGGTTTTGGAGACCCGCGCTCTGCCAATTAGAGCTACACCCCTAAGTTTACTCTTTATCTAACTCATTAGATGAGCGCTTTAACCCAAAGACCAATATTACTAAAGACATTAATCCAAGTAGTGTCAATAATATTATTTTTGTACCTTTATTAGTAGTAGTTTTTACTTTTTTATCTAAAGATGACATTACACGAGAGGTAAAATCTTCTGGAGCTTCTACCTCTACTTGTACTTCATTTTCTAATTCTTCTCTAAAAGCTCTGTATCTTTTACCCGCTGTTTGACATTTTAGGCAATACTGTACATGATTATCAGAATCAAACTGAAAATAAACACCATTGAGGTACGTTTTAATCATTTGATTTCTTTTTCTTCTGCATACAGCTTTATATTTCAAATCCTTAAGAAAATCTTTCATGCTTCTACATCCTCTAGTATTGACCTTAACTTCTGATGAGCTCTGTGCAATCTGACTTTTGCAGCAGTAACACTGATATCCAAATACTCTGCTATCTCTTTGTGTGAACGTCCCTCTATATTTTTTAACTCAACAATAATTCTTTGCTCCAAAGGAATTTGATCAAGTGCCTTTCTTAAAACAGAGGATAAATCAGAGTTTATTGCTATCAATTCTGGGTCATTTTTTTCATCAATGACAACAGGTTCTTGAGTGTCCTCAATATTCAAAGAGTAATGCTTCTTTGCTTTTTTTCGTAATGTCCATGCAGTATTTACAGTTATTCGATATATCCATGTACTAAATGTTGAATCACCTCTAAATTTATCAATAGCTTTCCATGCTCTAATAAAAGCTTCTTGTCCCACATCATTGGCAAGTTCTTTATTGCCTGTAAGTTTAAAAGCTAGTGAGAAAACAAGATCTTGATGGCGGTGAACTAACATTTCAAATGCTGCTTTGTCTCCACCCTGTGATTTCTTTACCAACTCTGAATTAGACGTATCTTCATTAAAGTTGTTAATTTTTGTTACGTTATTCATTTATATAAATAAGGATATATAGAAATATAGAAATTTCTACCTTTTTTCTCTGTGCGGAACATGTTTTCTACATTTAGAACAGTATTTTTTAAATTCCATTCTGTCAGGCACATTTGTTTTATTTTTTGTTGTAACGTAGTTTTGAGCCTTACACACTGTACAAACCATAGTTAATGGTGGTCTCTTGTCTGAAGCCATCTCTTTTTCCTTTCGTTTAGTAGCGGCGGGCAGACTTGAACTGCCGACCTCACGATTATGAGTCGTGCGCTCTTACCAACTGAGCTACGCCGCCATAATTTTATTGTCTACTGAGCCCTCTTCCGGATTTGAACCGGAGACCTCTTCCTTACCATGGAAGTGCTCTACCTACTGAGCTAAGAGGGCCAGTGCCGAGAGTAGGATTCGAACCTACGAAGGCATAACCGGCAGATTTACAGTCTGCTCCCTTTGGCCGCTCGGGCATCTCGGCGTAACAATAAAGTCTCTATAAAGTTTAGATTATAAATAAAACTTAGTGAGATGAAAATATAAATGATTAGGATTATTTTATGGACAAAAAAATTCTTAAATCATTAAATACTTGGCTTTCAAATGATTTAATTTCTGAATCGACTTACAAAAATATCTTAGATTATGAGAACAATCTAAATCCAACACAAAAATCTAAGGTAGCTAAAGCGATAACATTAATTGGTAGCCTTTTCTTGCTTTCGGGCTTACTTGGAACTCTTCCATTGATTTGGGATAACTTAACATACTGGGCTCAACTTCTTTTGCTGGTGGTTATAACATTTTTTCTTATTTATTCTGCAAGATACAGCGAACAATTTGAAGACAAAAACATCTTTATTTTTAAATCATCAGAACGAGTTTCATCTGTTCTTTATTTAATATCAACATTTTCATTGGGATCTGTAATAATATTTTCTCTAAACTTTATAAACGCTGCACCCAATTTTAATATTTCTGAAGATATTCAAATTTTGATTCTATCCGTAACTATTTTGATTTATTCCATATATCTTTACACAAGAACGCATCAAACCTTTCAACACATATCTCTTTTTTATTCTTCAATATTTTTCCTAGGATCTGTTGGTAATATTATTTTTTCAAATATTGAACCTTGGGCTGGTGGTTTGTTTTTAATTTCAGTTGGATTAATTTGGGGTCTATACACTTTAAATGAAGTCTTAGGCCCAAGTTGGTTAGGTTACTTTCTCTCTACAACAACAATATCTATTGGTTCAATTATTTTGATGGATAACTTATTTGGAAATAATGATCTGCTCCAAATCATTATATTGATTTTAGGTTCAGTACTTTTTGTGTGGGCTAGCATTCAGCTCTCCGAACAAGTAATTTTCTATATTGGTGGATTAGGTTTAGTGATTAATCTTCCAAGGCTTATTACAGAATTGCTTCCGGACAATATTTGGCCGCCATTAATTCTTTTCTTAGTAGGTGGAGTTTTGGTAGCTGTTGGACTGTATTTAAATTCAATTAGAGAAAATATTAAAAAATAATGACTAATAAGCGATTGCTAATTTCTTCAATAACAATTCTCATATTAACTACAATCATCGTTGCTATATTTGGAATAGTTCCCCTACCTGAATATGTAGATTTATCATCAGAAAATAATTTTGAAGGAAAATTAATTTACTTTGTAGAAATACAGTCTGAAAATATCATACCTCCAGCTCCAGACATTATTGACTCATGTATTTTCTATATCGATCTATCAGCCGATTCGTTAGAAGAAGAAAAAGTAGTCTGCAGTAGCGATCTTTACAATTTTTCTTATGATATTAATTTTTATGATGCTCAGATTTATGATAAAAATAATATAATTCTTCCATATTGGAATGATGGAAGAGACTCTCTGTATAGAAATGTTCTGATTGTTGATATAGAATCTGGAGAAATTTCTAAAGATGCAAATGATAACTTTTCTGTAGAAAATAATAAAATGAACGTTTACGGAGAAAAATTAATTGATCCTTGGGAAACTTCTGACTATAACTCTCGGGTTATTGGAGTGTATTACGTAGATAGAATCAAAACTGTTGAAGTTTTTACTTCACGTGCACCTTCAAATTACTATTTTGAATCATTACATTGGTCACCAGATGGAAATAATATAATTGCAGGCGACTCCGAAAATAATTTAATCATTTTTTCTAAGAATCAAGAATTCAATCCTTTAAAAGTAAATTTAAATCCTGAGTTGGTAAACGATGAAAGATTAGATTTCGTTCGAGTATTGGGTTGGAGTAGTTAGTCAAATTTATTTTTAGGCCTAACTCCAACTTCACTAATGACATACGCTGCACTTCTATTAGCTATGTCTGCAGATTCCTCTATAGACAATTTTTTTTGTAGACCATACAAATATCCTGCAGCAAAATAATCTCCAGCACCAGTTTTATCTACAACTTCCGCTTCAGTAGCATCGTAATGAGACTTTTTACCATTACTGATGACAAGGGCTCCTCTTGGACCTAAGGTGCAAACTAATTCTTCGATATTGGGGAACAGGTTTGTAAAAGAATTAATTGCTTCATCAATCGTTTCTTTCATTGTGAGTGACATGATTTCTTCTTCATTACAAAATACAAAGTCAATACTTTCTTTAATGAACTCAATAAAACTATCTCTATGCATTTCTACACAAAATACATCAGATAAAGTAATTGCATTTTTGCCACCTGATGACTTGTTTAATTTTGCAGCATATAAAAAAGCTTCTTTACTTGTTGGTCTGTCCCATAAATATCCCTCCATATAAAGTATTTCAGCAGATTTGATAGCTTCTGCATCTAAATCTTCTACTGAGAGAAAGGCTCCAGCCCCCAAGTATGTATTCATAGTTCTTTCTCCGTCTGGAGTAATGAAAATTGCACAATGCCCAGTTTGATTGTCCTCTGTTTCGAATATTGTAAAATCATTCAGACCAGATTTTTTGACACTATCTTTAAACTGAATACCAAGCTCGTCATTTGAAATTTTTCCTATAAAACCTACGTTGCCGCCAAGCTGTGCTGCCCAGTATGCTGTGTTGGCTGCTGAACCGCCTGCTGCCTGTGTTGGGTTAGGCATTGCCTCTAATAATTCATTAGATCTATTTTTATCTACCAGTGTCATTCTGGCTTTATTAAGATTCAGTTGGACTAATGTTTCTTCATCTATTTTTTGAAGAGAGTCCACCATCGCATTGCCGATACAAATTATCACAGGATGATTTTAGATGACTGTACCAGTAGTGCCATCTAAATTAACAATTTTTTCAGAAGTTAACGATAATTTATTCATACCACCTTCTAAGTTAAAAGAGCTATAACCTTCTTTTTCCATAAAAGAACAAACTCTTGCAGACCTTCCACCAGATCGGCAAATAATTATATATTTTTCATCTTCATTGAAATCAATAATCTTCTCAGGAAGTGAACCCATAGGTATGTGTGTAGCGTCAGAGTGATGTCCAGCATCCCATTCATCTTGTTCCCTAACATCTATAAGGTTGTATCCCTCAACTAAAAGATTTTCTAAATTCTCTGACTGAACTTCCTCTATTTCATTACCTATACCGAATACCACTAGCATCCTCCCTTAGTCTTCTTACTCTTTCTGCTGTTGGAGGGTGCGTCGAAAAAAGTTTTCTCATTCCCCCTCCTGATAAAGCTTTTAACGGATCCGATATAAATAGCTGGCTAACGGCAGGGTTTACATTCATTGGAAGTTTTGAGTATCTCTCAATCTTCTCGAGAGCAGAGGCAAGAGCCAATGGGTTTCCAGAAATGCTCGAGCCAGTTTTATCAGCACCAAATTCACGAGTTCTTGAGATAGCCATACGAATAATTACAGAAGCTAGAGGTGCAGCAACTAATGCAATTATGAAAATTGCTGGATGAGTATTTCGATTTCTATTTCCTCCTCCCCAAAAAACACTCCTGGACATGAATGAGATTGTAGAAGCAAGCATAGCTGCCATGCTGGAAACAAGAATATCTCTATTCTTTATATGCGAAATTTCATGAGCTAACACTCCCTCAAGCTCCTCCCTATTTAAGACTTTTAAAATTCCTGTTGTTACTGCCACACTGGCATTCTTAGGATTTCTACCAGTAGCAAAAGCATTAGGTTGGTCATTTTCAATTATGTAAAGATCTGGCATAGGCATTTTTTCTTTTTGGATTAGATACTTCACGATACCTGTAACATCTTCATACTGTCCATCTTCAATTTTTTTTGCCTTCGTCGAAGATAAAGCAATTTTTCCAGAGTAGAAATATATTGCGAAATTAAAAACAGCAGCTAAAAAAATTGAAAATATCAAATTATACCCAAGTGTTTGTGCCGTAAATAGAACTACTAAACTCATTAGTGTCAATAGTGCTGTAGTTTTTACTTGATTCATAATTTAATTATAAGTGATGCTGATTATAATTTTTTAGCAACAGCAACCATGAAACCACCAAGTCCTCGATTATTGCTTATTGCGTCTAGTCCTACAAGGTCTGACTTTAATTTAAGTTTTTGAATTCCTTCAGCTACCTGAAATTCATTATTAATTTTCTTATACAAATTTTCGAAACCATTCTGCTCAATAAATTCCTTCTGAGTAAGAAGTTCCACTGTGTAATTTAGACTATTTAAGGTGGTTTTAACACTCGAGAAATTTACATCATAAGTTATATCTGTTGATGCAGGCTGAAGAATAGTATCACCCGCCAGATGATGATTTTTGTAAGTCCTTATTAGTGATTTATAGGGTTTATCTTTTCTTTCGTGGAATTCATATCCGTAGTCAATTATTATCAAAAATTCTGGATTAAATTTCGAAATCAGCTTTATGAGGTATTCTGTTGAGTTTTTTTGAATTTCAATTTCAATTCCTTCTAATGCGTCGATATTAAAATCACTAATCCAATCTAAATTTATCTCTCTTGCAGGCACTAAATCATAAACTAGTTGATCCTGTTTTAATCTGATTATTTTCTCAAACCATTCTCCATCTTTGTTCACGGCAATTGAGCATGGAACATTATCTAGCACTTCATTCATATATAGTAAGCCAATATCCTCCTTTGACATAGAATCTACTGACTCATACACCGTGAACTGCATATCTTCAAGAGACGTGATGGCAGTTTTAGATTTCTCAACAACTAATGGTTTTTTATTTGAAAATTTATCAATTTGATATCCTAGAGATCCCGTTCCAGCTCCTATTTCTAATAAATTTTTATCAATATTATTTACTTTTACAAAATTTGAAATAAAGTATCCAAAGTAATCTGATACTTCTGGTGAAGTTAAGAAGTCACCTTCTTTATTTGACCTAACCTTTGTAGTGTTAAAAAAACCAAAATCAGAGTAAAGGCATTCTTCCATATACTCATCAAAGTAAAAGAATTCTCTTTGATACTTATCTTGAAGGAAGCTTAAAAATTCTGTATTAATCAACCTAATTAACTATTAAAAAATAATGCTGAAGCATTACCAAGGTAGGAAAATAAATTTGGAAAAATGCCCGCAATTAAAGTTATTACAAGGCTGATAAATCCGACAACCTTTAGTGGGCTCAACAATGTGTTTCTAGTTGTAACAGTAATATTTTCAGATGGTGCATCCATCCAAATGATTTTTGATATCCTGGCGTAGAACACAAGTCCTATTACGGCATTTACTGCACCTATAACTGCAAGTGTAATTCCAAATATTTCTCCAGAACTTAGAAGGCTTCGAAATACCACAAACTTTGCAAACCATCCACCAAGTGGGGGTATTCCTGCAAGTGAAAAGAAAAACACCGTTGCAAAAATAGCAGTTAAAGGTTGGTGTTTTGAGAGACCTCCCCATTCATAAATATCATTGCTTCCGCTGGTGTTGATAAGTACATTTACTACAAGAAATGCCCCTAAATTCATAAAAGCATAAATAATTAAATAAGTAACACTAGCGTATACACCGTCTGCATAATCGCCAGATATTCCGGCAATAGCTAATGGAGCTAAGATAAATCCTGCTTGAGCAATTGAAGAATATGCTAAAAGTCTTACAGGGTTTGACTGCTGTAAAGCAGACAAGTTTCCAATAAACATAGTCATGCCTGATATAAGTACTAATACTACTCCCCAACTTGAACCTGAATCTGGGAAGATTTTTGTAAGAATAATCATCAGTGCCACAAAACCTGTTGCTTTGGAGCTGACTGAAAGATATGCAGTAACTGGTAGTGGTGATCCTTCGTATGTGTCAGGTGCCCAAGAGTGGAATGGCACAACAGAAATTTTAAAACCAATGCCGGCCAAAATTAACATTGCACTTAAGAGTGTTGCTGGTGAAGTGGAGAGATTTTTTACTAATAAAACTTTAGAAATTTCAGAAAAAATTAATTCCCCAGTAAGACCATAAAGAAGTGAGAAGCCATACAATATGAGTGACGCTGAGAGCACTCCTAGTAAGAAAAATTTAATCGCTCCCTCATTTGATTTCTGGTCCCCTTTCTTCCAGCCTGAAAGTAGGAACATTGGTGCAGAAGCAAGCTCAATGCCAATAAATAAAGTTAGCATATCTCTTGATGAGGCAACTACAAGTGCTCCTAGGAGAGAGCTAAGTAGCAAGTAGTAGTATTCTCCTTGATAATACTTATCACTTTCAATGAAATTTATTGAAAGTAAGAATGTTAGATATGTGACCAGAATAAAAAGTCCTTTTAGGATTAGCGAAAATTTATCCACTACATAGCTTCCTTCAAAAAGAACTAGTGGATTCTCATAATTTACCCACTGGAAAATTAGAGGAATAAATGAAATAAGAGATCCCAATAATGCAACTAAAGCAACATAAAATTTAGATTTTCTTGGCAGCAAGAGATCAAAAAATATTGTTCCAATAATTGTGAAAACTACAATTAGTTCACTTGAAATAGCAAAATAGTTGATAGAAATATTAGCCTCCAAATGCTTTGGTAACCAAACTGATTACAGCATCATTTGTAGATCCAAATATTAATTTAGGAAATACACCTATAAGGATGGTCAAAATAACAAGTGGTATCCAAGCAGCTAATTCATATGCGTCTGCATCATGAAGCTCTTTATCTATCCACTCTTCATTTGGCTCACCAAGGTTTACCCTTTGAAGCATCCATAGAAGATAACCTGCAGTTAAAACTGTACCTATGGCTCCTGCCACCATTGATGTTCTAAAGATTGTAATGTTTAATCCAGGAAGTGGGTTGTACGCACCTAGTAAAGCCATAAACTCTCCCCAGAAACCAGCAAGCCCTGGGAGACCTAGTGAAGCCATTGCTGTAAATCCAAGTAATGCCCCAGTTTTTGGTAAGAGTTTCATATTTCCACCAAGTCTACCCATGTCTCTGGTGTGATAGGTATGTGCCATTGAACCGGAAAGAAAGAAGAGTAAACCAGTAATCACACCGTGTGCAACCATTCCTATCATTGCCGCATTTATTCCAATAGATGTTAGTGAAGAGATTCCAAGCATAACAAAACCCATATGACCCACAGAAGAGAAGGCAATTAATCTTTTAAGGTCTGTTTGAGCAAGACATGCTAAAGACCCATAAATTATTCCAATTGCTGAAAGAATTGCTATTGCTGGGGCCCAAGCCTTTGCCTGCTCTGGCAGAATCGGAAGTGCTATTCTTACAAAACCATAAGAGCCTAACTTTAAAAGAATTGCAGCTAACAAAACTGATCCAACTGTAGGAGCTGCTGTGTGAGCATCAGGTAGCCATGTATGAAGTGGCCACATTGGTACTTTTACTGCAAAACCTAAAAAGAGTACAGCAAAGACTAGAGTTGCAAACGTACCTGTAAATGCACCACTTGTTCCAAGTTCAATTAACTCTGGAATGCTAAACGTTTTTGACCCTCTGAAATATAACCCTAAAAACCCTAGGAGCATGAAAGCAGACCCAAATAAAGTAAAAACAAAAAACTTAATACTTGCGTATAAGCGTGTCTCTACCTCATTTTTGAGACCTGATACAGCTCTCATTGTCTTATCCCCCCATATTCCAATCATGAAATACATAGGCAACAATACAAGCTCAAAAAATACAAAGAAGAGGATTAGGTCTAAAGCAACAAATGTACCATTCATCCCTGTCTCTAGAATTAAGATTAAAGCCATCATTCCCTTTGGACTCTTAGGCTCTGGAAGATGTTCAAATGAGTAAATTATTGCTAAGACTGTAATAAAAGTTGAGAGCAGTAATAGTGGTAAGGATATTCCATCAATGCCAATTTCGTAATTAGAATTGATAGCTTGAATCCAGGAAAGTTTGCTTCCTAGCTGAAACTGTTCAGCTTTTGAGTAATCAAATTGAATTGCCACAATAACGCTAAGGATGAAAGTTATTATTGAAGAACCAAGCGCCGTCAACTTTATCAATACCTCTTGCTTTTTTGGCATAAGAGCAACTATTAAAGCGCTGACAAGTGGAAAAAATACGACGAGGCTAAGGCCCAAACCATTTTCCAAAAATTCAAAATTATTAGTTACTATTTCCACTTTACCTCCTATAACACTAACAAAATTAATAAGCTAATTACTATTACACCGCTTAAAAAATACATAATATATTGCTGAGCTTTTCCAGTTTGTAAGAGTTTTACTCTTGCGCCTAGAGCATCAGTAGATGATGAAGAAGCGTTTAATGCTTTATCAATACCACCCTGATCTAACTTCTCATAAACAATATTGCCAAGATATGATGCTGCTACTCCAAACATGTTGACTGTTCTATCTAAAATATTTGTATTAAACCTATCAACAATGTTTGCAAGTGTAGATTTTGTTGGATTAATTATATATTTAAAGTAAAAATCATCTAAATAATATTTGTTTTCAAGAAGACTCCATACTGGTTCAACTTTTATCTTCTGATCTCCCTCTTCTGGTTTTCCAAGAACTTGGTAAACATAATAAGCTAGACCTATTCCAACTAAACCGGCCGTTAAGCCGCTAGTCAATGCGAAGTAGTCAAAAGACTCAGGGTGATATTCGATTATTGGATTTTTTCGTGTGGTGACCCAATCTGTAAAACCTGTATAAACACCAGGGATGTTGACCCAACCAGCAGTAACAGCAAAGCCAGCAAGTACAAGGAGGGGGGTTGTCATCATTGAATCAGATTCGTGCGGATGGCCACTACCCCTATAATCTCCAAAGAATGTTAAAACTACGGCTCTAGTCATATAAAATGCAGTGATAAATGCTCCTGAAACCGCAATAGCAAAGTATGTGGTGTATCCACCATGATTTAAAGAAGCGAGTATCTCATCTTTTGAGAAAAAACCTGCAAGCGGCGGCAGTCCCGCAAGAGCAACTGTTCCAATAATAAATGTTGTATAAGTTCTGGGCATTTCTTTTCTGAGTCCCCCCATTTCTTTCATGCTATTCGTGTGCACAGCATGAATAACAGAACCAGCTCCTAAGAAAAGTAGAGCTTTAAAAAATGCATGAGTCCAGAGATGAAACAATGCAGCCGTATAGGCACCTGAACCAATAGCAGCAACCATGTAGCCAAGCTGACTTACAGTTGAATAAGCTAATACTTTCTTCAAATCATCTTGGACTATTGCAATTAATCCTGCTGCAAATAAAGTTATTACTCCAAAAAGTAGAACAACGTCTAAAGCTTGATTTGCCATACCTTCATAAAACGGAAACATTCTTGCTAATAAATAAACACCAGCAGTTACCATAGTTGCTGCATGCATGAGTGCTGATACAGGTGTAGGTCCAGCCATAGCATCAGGCAACCAAACATGAAGTGGGAACTGTGCGCTTTTACCCATTGCTCCTATGAACAATAAAACTCCAGCAAGATAAGCAACAGATTTTAGTGATGCATAATCGTGTGTTGATTGATAAAGAATTTCACTAATTCTCATTGTTCCGGTAGATAATGCTAAAACAATAATTCCTATCATTAATCCAATATCTGCGATTTTATTTGTGATAAATGCCTTCATGGCTGCAGATGAGTTTTCTTTCTTTTCCCAATAGTGACCAATCAGTAAGTATGAACAAACACCTACAAGCTCCCACCCGATAAGTAGTTGTAATAATGTTGGGGAAGAAACCAAAACTAACATACTTCCGGCAAATAAAGTTAACGATGTAAAGAAAAAGGTGTATCGAATTTCCCCCTCCATATAATTTGTTGCATAAATAAAAACTAAAGTAGCTACAGTGCCAACAACAAAGTACATCATTATAGATAAACCATCTACAACCCATCCAAATTCAAGATCAAATGAACCAATGCTTCCGACATTAATAAAAAATTCTGCTGCAACTCCTTCTGTCACGTTCAAATAGAGCAAGTAAGAACTAAAAGCAAAAATAAACCCAATGGTTATAAGAGCAATTTCAGCTCCTTTGAGAGGTAAGTATTTACCTAAAAATGTGATCAGTAGTGCAGCAACAAATGGCAGTACAACAATTATCCATGTATATTCAGCCACTGCTCCGCCATCTGTGTAAGTTGGCTTGCCCTCAGCAAAAAAAGAGATTAAATTAGCACTTACCATTTCATCAAATCATATTCATTTATATTTGCACTTTTTCTATTTCTAAATAACATCAAAACAATAGCCAAGCCTATCCCGACTTCAGCAGCAGCTATTGTAATAATAAATATTGTAAAAATTTGTCCTTGCAATAAGGCATCTCCAAGCATTGCATCAAAAACTACAAAATTAATATTTACAGCATTCAAAATTAGCTCAATGGACAAAAGGATCATGACTACATTCCTTCTAACCAGAATTCCGTATATTCCAATTGAAAATAATCCAGCTGCAGCAATTAAAAAAGGTTGAACACTCATATTTGATTTTCGTCCATTAATGCATTGTCTTGTCTTGCAAGGGTTATTCCGCCAATTAAAGCTGCTAGCAATACAAAAGAAACAACTTCAAATGGAAATACAAATCGGCTGAGTAAAATCTGTCCAAGTAATTCAGTTGATGTTCCAGATGTTGTGATAATCTCTGAATCAAAAGTATTTAACATCACATATGAGAAGATTCCAAAAATTGAAAGTGATACAGCTAATGCTAAACCTTTATTTTTATCATTATCTAATTCTGCATTTTGCCCTAATGGAGCTCTAGTAATCATTATTCCAAACAAGAAGAGAACTATTACAGCACCTATGTAGACAAGTACAATTACTAATGCAACAAACTCAGCAGATAGTAATAAAAATACTCCTGCTGTTATAGCTAATGTAAAGACTAAGGATATTGCTGCGTGTATGACGTTAGATGTGGTTACTACTTTAACTGCAACTAGTAAAAGTCCCAAAAGTAAAAAATAGCTGATTAAATCTAAAGCTTCCATTTAACTCTCTAAGCCTTCTACTTCAGGTACCGTATTCAGCCACTGGTCAAGCCTGTTCTTATCATGAAGCATATCTCCCATATTGTATTCAGAATACTCATATTCAGGTGTCCAGAACAATGCATCAAATGGACAGACTTCTACGCAAATTCCACAATACATGCAGAGGGCATAATCTATATCAAACCTGTCTAAAACAGCTCTACTTCGTTGCCTTCCCCCAGGTTTTGCAGGTGGTTGTAATTCCTTATGTCCCTCAATATATATACACCAATCTGGGCATTGTCTTGCACAAAGCATACAGCTGGTGCAGGCTTCTTGATCCAGAGCTATTACTCCTCTTGCCCTTGGTGCAACTATCTCTTTTTCAAAAGGATAATTTACATTAGGATTTGGACTTAACGGAGATAAAGTCTTAAACATATTAAAGAGTAGAATTTTCATTCCTGTTAAGAATCCTGGAAGCTTAGGTCTAAAGGTCTTCATTTAAAATACAACTTTCATTATTGATGTTATCAAGATATTTAGAAGTGAAAGTGGAATTAACACTTTCCAAGCTAAATTTTGAAGCTGGTCTTCTCTAAACCTAGGAAATGACCATCTAACTAAAACAAGAATGAATCCAAGTAAAACAGTTTTTGTCAATAGTACAACAGGGCCATAAAAATTCACCCATTCTGTAGGTAGCAGCGGAACATGGTATCCACCCAAAAATAATGTTGAAGCTACAGCACATAAAATAAACATATTCATATATTCAGCTATGTAGAATATTAAAAATCTGACCCCTGAATATTCTGTTAGAAAACCACTTACAAGTTCTGACTCCCCTATTGGCATGTCGAATGGAACCCTCATCATTTCAGCTGTTGCTGCAACCATAAATATTAGGAAAGCAATACCCTGACCAGAGAGTACAAATGGAAGCCCAAATTCAATTTGTTTCTCAACTATTCCTACAAGGGACATAGTTTCAGCTTGTATTACTACTCCAACTACTGCAAGAATAAGCGGTAACTCATAAGCGATTAGCTGTCCTGCGGCACGTATGCCTCCCATGAGAGAATACTTGTTTGCAGATGACCACCCTGCGGTCAATACTCCTAGTGTTGATAGAGAACTTATAGCTAGTAGGTAAAAGACTCCGAGATCTAAGTCGCTACCGACTAAAGTTGGACTTATAGGTACTACCACAAATAACCCAAATACAGAGGCAAGCACGTAAGCAGGTGCCCATTTAAATACAGCTGAATCAACGTTTGTAGGTGTTATATCTTCTTTTTGAAAAAATTTAATTATTTCAGCTAGTGGAAATATGAAACCCCTTAACCCGACATGAAGAGGACCAGGTCGTCTTTGCATCCAAGAAGCACCTTTGACATCAAGAATTGTGAATATCACTGCACCATTTAATGCAAAAGCAAGAACTATACCAGCAGTTACAAGTACCTGTGATCCATCAATCATCTGTCAACATCTCCTAAGACAAAGTCTAAACTTCCCATGATTGCTATCAAGTCAGGTAGCAACTGTCCTTCAAGCAAGACTGGAAGGATTGAAATATTACTAAAAGATGGTGTCCTTACTTTAAGCCTGTATGGTCCAAGACCTCCTTCAGAAATAACATAGTAACCCATTTCACCTTTTGGATTTTCAGTTCTTACATAGGATTGACCTTTTGGAACTTTTATTACCTTTGGTACTTTTGTTTGAAGAGGGCCGCTAGGCATGGAATCAATAGCTTGAAGAATAATTTTAGCTGACTCTTTCATTTCCATTAAACGAACATACCAGCGATCATAACAATCCCCATTTTCACCAACTGGTATCTCGTAATCAAACTTGTCATAAGGTAAGAAATCAGTTTGTGATCTTAGGTCAAATTTAACACCTGATGCTCTCAAAATTGGGCCAGAAACTCCATATTCTTCTGCCAGTTCTTTAGAAATTATACCAACCCCTTTAGTTCTAACTTTGAAAACTTCATTACCTCCGACTAGATTCTCCATTCGTTCTACAGCCTCAAGAACTTTTTCCATTGCATCACGTGTATCTTGATAGAAACCAGCTGGTAAATCTTGAATATTCTTTTTTGTTGTTGGTCCTGAGCCAGCAGCAGGTTTTATTCCACCAATTCTATTGAAGTTAGGATGAAATCTACCTCCTGTAACTGATTCAATTAAATCTAAAATTCTTTCTCTGTCTTCCATTGCTAGGAAAATTGGTGTTAGCGCCCCTATTTCAAGTGCATATGCACCGTTAAATACAAAGTGTGATGCAATTCTTGCCATTTCGGTAAGAATTAATCTGATATGTTTAGCTCTTTCAGGTGCTTCAATCTCCATAAGTTTTTCGGTTGCTGCAATAAAAGGAATCTCATTAGCAAAACCAGAAACCCAGTCGATTCTGTTCACTAGTGTGGTTATTTGCGGATAAGTTCTAACCTCAGCGAGTTTTTCATAGCCTCTATGCATATATCCAAGCACAGGTTCAACACTTGAAATTTTTTCACCATCAACCTTAGCAACAAGTCTCAAAACGCCGTGTGTAGAAGGGTGCTGGGGTCCTATATTTAATGTCATGTCTTCTGTTTCTATTTCAACAGAAACAGAGGCCTCTGAAATATATGGAGAGGTCCCAGAATTAAGTATATCGTCCACTTAGCTAGCTCCTTCTACTGTGCTGTCCTCGGGCATACCCTCAACATCAACTTCACCAGGCCATGGTTTGACTTCTCTACTAATTAACTCAAAAGACTTTAGCATTGGGTTGCCCTCATAGTCATCAGGCAGATACATTTTTGTTAAATTAGGATGATTAATAAATTCAATTCCAAACATTTCAAACGCTTCTCTCTCATGCCAATTAGAACCAGCAAAAACTTCTACCAATGATGGTATTTGCGCGGTCTCTTTATCAATTTCAGTAGAAACAATTACTAAATTACCTTCAATAGATTCTGACAAACAACACAATATTTCAAAATGTGGCTTAACTGGTTCTTTGGGTGGATCTCCAACAGAAACTTCATTCTCCCAATCAATTGCACTTAACCATGAAAAATAAGTTAAATCAAAATCGTTCTTTAATTTATCAACAGTTTCAATCCATTCTGATGACGGAACAGTTATTTTTAATGTATCAAAATTATTTTCTAAGCTAGGAAATGCTGTTTTGAGCGATTCAATAAATTCTGTGCTGTTAGACAGGTTCATTTTGATCTGCCTTCCATTTTTCTTTCATATCTTCTCCTCTGATTTTTTCTTGTAGGAGAATTATTCCTTCTTGTAAAGCCTCTGGTCTAGGAGGGCATCCTGGAACATAAACATCCACCGGTATCAATTGATCCACTCCTTTTGTAACAGAATATGAATCCCAATATGGTCCACCACTATTTGAACATGAACCCATAGATATGACATATTTTGGCTCAGGCATCTGGTCATATAATCTTTTCACAGCGGGAGCCATTTTATCAGTTACTGTTCCTGCAACGACCATTAAGTCTGCTTGTCTTGGTGAAGCAGGTAGTGGAATAATTCCTAATCTCATAAAATCATGACGAGGACCACTCACAGCCATAACCTCAATAGCACAACACGCAAGACCAAACTGAAAGTACCACAAAGAATATGATCTAGCCCAATTTAATACTGAAGATATTGGTTTTGGTAAACCAAATTTGTCCACTACTCCCATTTTAAAACGTCCTTTCTAATTGCATAGATTAAGCCAATTAGCAAAATAAAAATAAAAACAAGCATTTCTACTAATCCAAAATAACCCAACTTCTCAAGATTAATTGCCCAGGGAAATATAAATACTGCTTCAACATCAAAAATCACGAATAAAAGACCAAAAATATAATATCTTATATATGTCTGACTCCAACCAGTTCCAACTGGGTCGACACCTGATTCATATGTCGTAAGTTTTTCTTTAGATGGATTGTTTGGTCTCAAAAGTGCTGCAACAGAAGTTAAAGCAAGCATAAAAATTATGCCCACCGCTAGCAATACTGCTACTGTTGCGTACTCCTGAAAATAAGAATTCATAATTTGATTTTAACCAACCTGTAGGAAATTTTAGTTTTATTTGAAAGTTGAGCGTAATTGTTTGTAAACTTTTTTTATAATGAATCTTGAAAATATTATCGGGAAAAGTAGCTTATTAGATTTATCAAAAAAAATATTCAACATTGTTTTAGAAGATGATGTATTTCCTGAAGAGAACGAAATAAATCTAAATTCAAAAATATTAAAAGCCGAAACAATAAATTTTGTCTTGGCTGATGGTTTAGGAAATGAAAATTTAAAAAAATCTATGTCTGATTATTTAAAAAATTTCAATTCATTTTATATAAACTCAACCTTTCCAAGTTCTACAAACGTAGCTTTAAGCACTATTAATTATGTATCTAAACCTGTGGATACAGCCATATTGGGTTATTATCTTTTCGACAAAGATGAACATGGATTGATTAATGCTTTGAACTGGAATAAGGAGAATGAATCTTTATTAAAAAATCCTGATATAGCAAATAATCAAACTATTTGGACCATCTTAAAGTCTAAAGGCATTACCTCTAATAATTTACAACCTCGAGACCTTGTTGATAGTGCTCTATCTGGTTACATTTATAAGGACTCTCGACAAATTGCATACAGAGATACTCAGGAACTATCAGAAATAATTACTGACTCATCTGTTTTAGATAATCGCTTTAATTTCATTTATTACCCAAATATAGATATTTCAGCTCATATTTTTGGAGTGGGAAGTAAAGAGTGGCACCAAGAAATTCAAATTTTTGAGACGTTTATTAAGAATCTAAATAATTCTCAATCACGAAAAATGTATACCTTGATAACTGCTGATCATGGTCTGACCAACATCCCTGAAGAGAATCGAATTCCTCTTAAATATAATGAAAACATAAAAGTTTTTGGTGATCAAAGAAGTGTTTATATCAATGGTGATGAAGATGCTGTAAAAAATGTTTTCAAAAATGTTCCTGGAAAATTTATTAGCAATGAGGAATTGGGTCAACTAATTGGAGAACCTAAAACTAAGTTGAGTAAAAGACTATATCCTGACTACTGTTTCCTTGTTGATGATGGCTATATAATTTTTCCAAATCACTTGAAAGCAAACTTGATTGGATATCATGGAGGAATTACTCCAAAGGAAATGAACGTACCTGTTATAGAAATTATGAATTACTGATAGGTATAATTGCAAGATGAAATTATTTAAAATACTAACAATCCTCATTTTTTTCAGTGCGTGCAATGCATCTATTTCAAATGGTATGTCAGAAGAAGGAATTGCTGTAGGAATGGAAGATATAGCAATGAATGAACCGTCTTCATTTAAAATAGCCTCTGATTCAATGGGGAGTCAATCTCTCTCACCTGGAGAGTACATTATTAAATCTGCTTACGGAAGCATGGATGTAAGCACTTCAAATTTTGACCAAAAAGTGAATGAATTTAAAAATCTTATTAGTGAATATGAAGGTAACATTTCTGATACCTATCTGTCTACTAATTATCAAGGATTAAAAATTCAAAGTATTACTACTAATATACCTGCTGAAAATTTTGATCAATTTTTAATTGAGGTAGAAGATATCAAAGATTTCTCAGATATAAGTATAAATGCCAATGATGTAACAACTTATGTCTTAGACATAGACTCAAGGCTTTCTTCGTTAGCTAATGAAAAGGAAGCATTGGAAGAAATTAAACTAGAAGCAAAGACAACCTCTGAGCGATTAGAAGTTCAAAATCAACTTAGATATGTAAATCAGGATATTGAAATGCTAAAGGGTCAAAAAGAATATTATGCAAATGCAATTTCTTACTCAAAACTTTCATTAAACATTCGAGAAGGGGCAGGAATTTCACTATTTTCATGGAATTACTATTTCCAAAGAAGCCTTAATTGGATAGAGAGTATTGTAGGTTATGCTTTTTCACTAGGAATAATCGCACTCCCATTTTTACTAATATTCTTTGTGATTAAAAAAATGAAAAATAAAGATTAATGTTTTTATCCTACATTGGAATGTTATTCATACTGCTATTAGTAATTTTCTTTGGTAGAAAAATTAAATAATTTTTTTTAATTTGGCTGATAGGTACCTGCAAAAACTTGCCAAGCAAGACAAGTTTTAGCCAACAGACTAAGCCATATATATGCTCTTTCCCCGTATAAATAATCTTTCCACTTGCCTACACCTTTATATTGAAGAATCATGTTTATAGAAAAGGTATTAAAAAATAAAAAGATACTTACAAAGATCCAAACTACGAATTGAGGAACTCCCTGTGGGTTTGCATCAGTTGCTACTCCATCACCTATTAAATTGATAAAAATAAATATCCAAGGAGCAATTCCAGCAAGGCAGCCCATTATATATGAAGTCCAGTCAACCTTCTCGGTGTATTGATTATGTACTTCCATCATCCATCCAAACCAACACATAGCAGCGTTCATTACAAATATTCCAGCTAATGCCCAGACATCATATATGCCAACAAGCAAAGCAATTAAGACAATCATTACAGATGCGCTAATTGAATACTCAATCCAACGAACTTTATTGATGCCTTTCATTAAATCTTCTTTGTATTTGCCATAGAAAGGACCAGATATTAAAAAGTGTGCAACTGCTGAAGCTAAAAGGAATGTTGCTACTGCAGGTCCAAAATTTGAAACTTCACGCCAAATCTGCAACTCAGGAACTAAGGCAAAACTCGATGGATCCTCTGGTGATCCAACTCCAACTAATTGAGTAATTGTTAAAGGTACTGTAAATCCAGTATTAACAACAGTGCCTAAATAAAATAGTCCAGCACCTTGTATTAAATGAACTAACCCCATTCTTAAATTAAATTTTTTTAATTTTTCGATTTTTGCTTCCATGTTTTCAACCTTTTTTATTTATCGTTAATCCTATTATTACAGATATGGATAATAATGAAATTAATAACGAAATTGAATATCTAATTAATGAATTGACCGCCGCAGTAAAATCTTTAGCAAACTCTAGAGAACTCATTGCCGAAAATAATTATAAAAGAGCAACAAATTATCTTTCTGAAACTGAAATAGCTTTACAGGCAGTAGCTGGAAGAGTGTCTAAAATAAAATTAATTATTTGATGGAAAAGTAGTGACCTCGGACACTTCAATACAGATTTTATCACCTGGCTCATAAATTACGGATGGAAGTGACCGAGCTCTAAATATCTCACCTTTATTATTTTGAAATGATATAACTTGATCATGACCATAAAAAATACACTCTTTGACTGTGTAGGGTCCAGTGGAATTCAGGCTTACTTCTATACATTCAGGACGAATTGCTACATCCAATGCTCCTTCATAAGCAGAAACAAAACTACCAAGGGAAGTCTCTACTCTTCCATCAACCGAAAACCCCTTAAGAATATTTGGATCTCCAACTGAATTCGCCACAGATTGACTTATTGGGTTTAAGTATATTTCTTGCGGTGTAGCGCTTTGGATTACATTTCCATCCTCCAATACACTGACAATATCACATACTGATAGAGCTTCTTCTTGATCGTGGGTGACAATTATTGCTGTTGTTTTAGTTTCTCTCAACAAGGATACGACTTCATCTCTTAAAATCCTTGCCATTTGGGCATCAAGACTTGTAAAGGGTTCGTCAAGTAAAATCATCTCAGGATTTGGCGCCAATGCTCTAGCGAGTGCAACTCTTTGTTGCTGACCTCCGGATAATTCTTGTGGGATTTTATTTTTATATTTTGTTAAATTACACATTTCTATAACTTCTTTTAATCTTCCACTATTTGCATCTGTTTTTGATAAGCCAAAGGCTATATTTTTTTCTACATTCAAATGTGGGAAAAGAGCATAGTCTTGGAAAACCATACCGATATTTCTTTTTTCTGGGGGAACATTTGTTTGTTCATCAAATATAATTTTGTCGTACATTTCAATAGACCCAGAGTCTGGAATCTCAAATCCAGCAAGCATTCTTAACGCCGTTGTTTTTCCAGAACCTGAAGTTCCGAGAATTCCAAAAATTGAACCTTCCCAGATATCTATGTTGAAATTTTTTAATACGGACTCTGAGCCATATGACTTTGTAAGACCACGAGCTCTAAGAATAAGACTGTCAAATACCATTATTTTGTTAAATTCCTTGTACTTAATATATAAGTAGGAATTGCACTTATTGCCAACAAAATAAATGAAGAAAAAGCTGCTTGCGTGAATAATCCTTCTGAAGCATATGACCATATATCTACTGCCATTGTGTTCAAACCTGTTGGCCTCAAAAGTAATGTTTGTGGCAACTCCTTCATAGTTGATAGAAAAACTAAGGCTCCTCCAGCAAAAAGACCTCGATAAATAAGGGGCAGTGTTACTTTATAAAATGTTTGGAATTTAGAATTTCCTAATCCATTACTCGCATCAAGATAAGAATCCTTAACTTGCTCCATAGAAGCCTGCCCGGCACCTATTGCTTGAGGAAGGAAGACAATAAGATAAGAAATGATTAAAGCTGTAAAGCTTTGGTATATGGTTGGAAAAATTTTAATAGTTATGAACAATATAGAGACCCCAACAGCAATGTGAGGTAGGCCATAAAGAGCAAGCATAACCCTTTCAAGTAAGTTGCCAAACCTAGACTTGTACTGTGAAACCATAATTATTATCGGAGTAGCTATAATAATTGAAAACAAAGCTGAAACTAGTGATGCGCTCAAAGATCCTATTACTCCACCAAGCACTGCCCTAACGCTATTGCCATAAATTAATCCACGGATGAGCCAATAACTTAGAACAGAGATTGGTATTAATAAGCCTAGAGCAATCACTGTAATCAAAAAAAGATAAACGAAAAACTTTCCTTTAGGGCCAAGGTTGCTTCTTTCCGGAATTCTTGGTGTCCCAGATACTTTCGATGACTGTGTAAGACTTGTTCCTCTTTGTACAAAGCTAATTAACAAAGCCATAATGATTAAAATACTTGAATAAAAAATTACGGGATCTCCGTCTATCTTCAATTCATAATAACTATATATTGCTTTTGTTAACGTAGAGTACCTCATTAGCGATACTGCTCCAAAATCAGATATCACATAAAGTCCGACTAAAAGACCTGAAAAAATTATAGGTTTTTTCAATCTTGGAACTACAACTTGGGTATAAATCTGAAATTTATTTTTTCCTAAAGAACGTGCCGCATCCTCAACAGTTGAATCTAGGTTTCTTAATGCACTACTACAAATTAATAATACGTATGGATAAGTAAATAGAGTTAGAACTATCCAGCTACCAAAAAAACCCTGTATGCCTGTAATTTCAGCTAAACCCAAGGGCGAAAAAATTTGGACAAATAGTCCTTTAGGTGAAAATGCTGAAACATAAGTAAGAGCACCAATATAAGAAGGAATGACTAATGGTAAAACCGATAATGTAAAAAATAGTTTAGGTCTGTAAATTTTAAACCGCACAGTAAAGATAGATATTGATAGCCCAATTACAAGACTTGAAATCACTACTGCAATAAATAAAGTTGAAGTGTTGAAAACAAGATCTAAGACATTCCATGAATTAAAGAAGCTTCTATATGAGCTTGAAAAATTTATGAATCTATAAACTAGATAGAAAACCGGCATCAAAAATATGCTTAAAATTACCAAATTTGAAAAAAATAGGATTTTTGGTGTTTTCACATCTCTAAGATTATATGTGTTCATTAATTAAATAAAGAAAAATCTAGCTAGGTTGATTTAGCCAGATTTTTCTATTTTGTATATATGTATCAAGTATTCATGTCTTGATTAAAAACCAGCTTTCGCAATAAGTTCAACTGCTTTTTCTTGCCATATGGCTAAAGCAGACCAATTCAAATTCTCTGGAGAATTTAAAGTATCTATGTTAGGTAAGAGTTCATTTGGCGTGACACTTGAAACAAGTGGAAACTCAAACACAGTATTTGCAAAATGCTCTTGTGCGCTTGTTGAGTGAAGATACTCTATAAATGCCATAGCAGCTGGTTTGTTTTGACTAGAAGACAAAACACCCGCACCAGCAGGCATAACCATTGCACCACAACCACTATCTAAAAATACATTCTTAATTGGGGTATCCCCAACTTCAGCCAACACTCTTAATGTGTAGTAATGATTAATCATTCCTATATCTAATTCACCAGCAGCTGCAGCAGCAACTTGAGGTGAGTTTTTAGGATATTCTGTGTACCCAAGACCATTAATAGCTGTTAACCATTCTGAAACTTTTTCTTCACCATCTTGCTCAATCATGCATGAGACCATTGCAATAAATGATGAGTTTGTAGGTGCTAGTCCCAATCTTCCTCTAAATACCTCATTGTTGAGTCCATAAATATCTCCTGGGAGTTCAGCATCGCTTACATCTCTAGTGTCGACAACAAGTGCTCTAGATCTGCCTGAAGTTCCTACCCAAAATCCTCTTTGGTCAACTGCCCAAGCGGGTACATTATCTAAAATGTCTTCAGGTAAGACTTCAAATAATCCTTCTTTTGCAACAATGCCAAGACTTACTGGGTCTTGTGATAAGAAAACATCAGCTGGACTAATTGCACCTTCTAGTGCTATTGTCCCAGCAAGCTCTGCACTTTTTGCATACCTAACTTCTACTTCAACACCAGTTTCTGCAGCAAAAGCTGAAATTATATTAGAAACTAAGCTTTCTTTCCTACCGCTGTAGATAACAAGGGTGCCATCTACATCTGCTTCATCTTCAGTAAGCGCTGCTTCCACCGTAGCTTCAATAGCAGCTTGGCTTATTTCACCGGCATCACCTTTTTCACCTTTATCTCCCTGCTCCCCTTGTACTCCAGCAGAACCACATGCTGAAAATATAAGAAGGCAAGTCATGAATAGGGGAATTAATTTTTTAATCATTAAAATTTCCTTGATTTATTTGTAATAATATTGTTAATTATACTTAACGTTTAATGTTAAGTGAAGTTATTTTTTAGTTTTAATTTTTCTTAACGAAAAAGGAATAATTTTTCCACCAGTACGAACTACCCACATAAAACCAAAGAGTAAATAAGCAAATGGACACATCATATATTTTTATTATACAGTTGGTTTATAATAAAAGAAATGGAAAAAAATCCAAAATTAATAACAAAGTATGAACCTCTTGCTTGGGTTTTGTTTATTGCTTTAACAGCTGTTGTCGGTTGTCCTTTATTTTAAATATTGGAATCATAGATTGTTAATTATTGTTAACATATATTTAATAAGATGAATAGAAATATACTTACTCAAAAAGAAATGGAAAAACTTCCAGCTTCATTTTACAAACAAGCTGTTGCCATTTTTCACCTGAATGAAGTAGGTATCGAAGTAAAACAAACTCGAGTAGCTGAGTGGCTTGATGTTAGTAGGGCTAACGTATCTCAAATTACTGGAAGAATGCAAAATAGTGGCTTAATAAAATTTCAGGAAAATTTAGAACTTACGCAAAAAGGTCTCTATCTTGCTAAAACTGTTGCAAGAAGACATCGTATTGTTGAAAGATTTTTGTCTGAAATTCTAGGATTACCTTGGGAGCAAGTTTACGAAGAAACTTCGAAATGGGAAAATATCCTAAGCCCCATTACAGAAAAAGCAATGCTTACTCTGCTTGGCAATCCAACTACAGGATTATTCGGTAATCCCATACCTTACTCTGATTACAAAAAATCAAAAACATTCAACTTGCTTAATGTTGAAAAAGATAAAAATTATTCAATAAATAAAATTACTGAAGAACTTAAAAGAGATGCTTCAATGATCACCTTTTTACAGGAGAATAGAATAATTCCAGGTTCCAAAATCACTATTGCTGATGCGAATGAATTTTCAATTACTGTAAGTACAGACAATAAAAAATTTTTTGGTTTGGATCAATATATAGCCGAAAGAATCTTTGTTAACTGATTTATGATTACTGAACAGGAATTTATAATATAGTTATGCAAAACCTAATTAAAAACATACCCTATGAGACTTTTACCTACCTTGCTGTAGGAATATTATTTTTTGTAATTCTATATAAATTTTTTCCGAAATTATTTTTAAAAATACATAAGCCAGTATTTTTCACAATAGGTATTCTCTCTCTTTCACTTGGATATGTAGGTATTGTTATACCTGGTTTGCCAACAACTGTATTCATTCTTATAGCTGCATGGGCTTTTTCAAAATGCTCAACTAGATTTACTCTTTGGTTGGAAAATCATAGATTATTTGGTCCTATGATTCTTAATTGGAAACAGTATAGAGGGTTATCAAGAAGAGCAAAAAAAGTAGCTATATTAACTATTATTCCAACCTTCGCAGTTACTGTCTTTTTTGTCTTTTCCCTTGTGGGTGATTTAATTTTTGGATTTTTTGGTCTTGGATTGTGTTCTTGGCTAGCTACAAGACCTGAGCCTCCAGTCGAATCTTCTAATTAGCTTCAGGTATTTGATAATCAATAGGCGAAACTTTATCTAATTCAAAAACATCCCTCGATTGTGCTTCGTAATTGAGTCCGATTGAAACTTGATCGCCTTCTGTGACTCTATTTCCATCTTCATCTAGTCTTGCATTGAAGGTTGCTTTTTTACCTGACTTGCATATAGTTTTTAGCTCAATTAAATGGTCTGCCCAAGCCATTAAATAAACGCTGCCAGGAAATGGTTCTCCTCTAAAATCAGTTCTTAAACCATAACAAAGTACAGGGATCTTAAGCTTGTCCACAACTAGCGTCAACTGGAGTACTTGTTTTGGAGATAAAAATTGTGCTTCATCAACAAGAACACAAGCTAATTTTTCTCTCTGATGTTCATGAGCTGTCCAAACATATAGGTCATCTTCTCCTTCAAAAATTTCTGCTTCTCGGTCTAGACCTATACGTGAAGCAACTTTTCCAACTCCGTATCTATCATCAAGTTTGGGGGTAAATATTATTGTCCTCATGTATCTTTCTTCATAGTTATGTGCTGATTGAAGAAGGTTTGTACTCTTGCCAGCATTCATCGCTGCATAATAAAAATAAAATTTTGCCATGTTTTAATATTAGTCATCTATGGATATCTTTTTCTTTTTTGTATTATAGAAATATGACAAACACATTATTTTATTTACACATACTCGGACTTTCTATTTGGCTTGGATCTATGGTGACTTGGGCAATGTTTGCCCCTAAGTTAGGAGCTATCGATCCCACAAAGAACACAACTAACACTCTAAGAGTCGTCTTTACAAGACTGTCATGGGCATCTTACTCGTTAGCACTTGTATCTGGGATTTATTTAGTACAAGCAACTGAGGTGCTGTCTAATGGGAACTTGGAAATTGGCTTACTGATTGTCGCGGGATTAATAATCTTTCTACATAGCTACGTTCCAAATTTGAGTGCTGCAATTAAAGGTATGATTAATGGAGCTATGTTGTTAGTTGCTTTGATTGTACTTTATTTGGCAGTAACTACTCTCTGAGTTCTTTTTTATAAACTTATACTAAATATTATTAATCCAACTTGAGCTTTCAGCTGGTTAACTCTTTAATTTCAGATATCTCCTGATCAGAAATTACTCCATATCCTTTTTTTTGGATAACATTAGTTCCTTTTTTAATGAGATACCAATATATAGTTTGTTCATCTGGAATATCTAATAAGTTTTTAAACTCCTCTTTGTTAATGTAAGCAGTTATTGTTCTATTTCTGATTCTGTCATCTCTAATTCCTGCTCTCATTATTCCATCAAGATAGATTTGGCTTAATTTAGATGACTTTTGAATAGTTGGTACTTCAATTATATTGTGGGTATCTCCGAGACCATTTTTTTCTAAAGATTCTATTGCTTCATCAACAATTGGTTGGTGCCATTGCTGAAATGCAACAATAATTATTAAATC
>Ga0181596_10000672_pt1 | contig 35090 bp, 17 predicted proteins | sample 041ome_6_FD_148655 | JGI IMG/M metagenome (GOLD analysis project Ga0181596, IMG submission 148655) | Coastal salt marsh microbial communities from the Groves Creek Marsh, Skidaway Island, Georgia - 041402US metaG (spades assembly) | ecosystem: Environmental > Aquatic > Marine > Intertidal zone... | reverse complement strand
CGACGAACCGACGATGTCGACGACGTGCGACGACGGGGCGTGCGAAAAGCGACGCGATCTGTTCGACGCCGTGCGAAAAGCGACGCACCGCGACGCGTCGACGACGCGAACGAACGCCGACGACGCGAACGCCGACGAAGGCGCCGGGACGGGGACGGCGGCGCCGCTGGACGTCGACGAACTGGGACGCGCGTCGTGGGCGCTGATGCACACGATCGCGGCGTATTACCCACAAAAACCGACGCACGCGCAGCGCGTGCAAGCGCGACGGTTCTTCGACGCGCTGGGAGACCTGTACCCGTGCGCGACGTGCAGGGCGGATTTGCGAGCCGACGTCGACGCGCACCCGCCGAGGTGCGAAACGCGCGAGGCGCTGGCGAAGTGGGTGTGCGAGCGACACAACGTCGTGAACGAGAAGCTCGGGAAGGCGAAAATGTCGTGCGCGATCGACGCGTTAGACGCGCGATGGCGCAGAGCGAAGACGACAGAAGGGCGCGAGGAGACGGAGGCGTTGTAACATCACCGCGCCGCCGCGACGTCGTAACCGCCGCGAAGCGCCAAAACGAGTCCGCCTTGGACGCGAATTCGCGTCTACGAAACGCGCGATGCTTCGACGGGCGAAGCGCGCGGTGAAAGACGCGCGCGTCACCGCAAAGGCGCGCGCGACGGTCGAGACGCGCGACGAGGCGTACGCGCGCGTGCCGCTTCGAATCGACTTGGACGGCGCGCGCGCGAGCGATGACGACGAGGACGCGCGCGACGAGGACGCGCGAGCGTCGCCGCGCTTGGTGGCGCACTACGGATTCGACGCCACGACGTCCGCGGTGTCGTACGCGAGGGACCATCGCGCGCTGTTCGCGGCGAGCGAACACGGCGTGAAGGCGTTCGGCGCGCGCGGGACGGAGTGCTTGTTCGCGTCGGCGTCGGGAGGGTCGTCGGAGGCGGTGCGAGGAGAGTACGTCGCGCCGTCGCGCGTGTATCGATGCGGACGAGACGGCGACGTCGAGGTGTGGGACGGGCGCGAGCGAAGGTCGCTGGCGAGCGAAAATTTAGACGCGGGCGACGACGAGCCGAGCTGCGCGAGCGAGGCGATGCGAGGGACGAATTTCTTCGTCACGGGAACGGTGAGGGGGGACGTGTGCGTGCACGCGTTGGGAGTGAACGCGCGAGGAGAGACCACGGTGGCGAGAAGGCGCGGGTACAGGGTGTCGGCGTCGCGGGCGTTGTCGCGCGTTTTGCCGACGCGAAACGCCGTGGCGGCGGTGCGCGCGCGACCGGGAAGAGACGAGCGAGCGATGATGCTCATCGCGTGGTCGGACGGGGCGCTCGCGCTGTGGCACTTGCACGAACAACGGTCGGTGGCGGTGACGTCGCCGCGAGGCGACGCTGTGGACGAGACGGAGGCGACGGACGCGTCTTTGACGTGCGCCGAGTGGCTCGACGCCGAATGCGTCGTCGCGGGGTACAGCGACGGGCGCGTGAGAGTGTGGAAAGTGCGCGCGGGCACGGTGATGACGGAGGAAATCGTTGAAAAGCAGTGCATCGTGCCGCACGTTTTGATTAATCCGTCGTACAAGGGCGCGCTGACACCCATTCGCGCGTTGAAGACGTACGTGAGCGAAGACGACGACGCGGCTCGCGACGTCGCCACGTGGTTCGCGTGCGTCGGCGGCGAGCCAATCGCGTGTCCAGATCCCGTGATTTGTTTGCGAGCGACGCGATGTGACGGGGAGTTTCGAATCGAAAGCGCGGGTGCGATTGCGCTGCCTTGGTTCGGTCCAGTGCTCGACGCGACGTTGGTGCCATATCGCGACACTGTGGAATCGATTTGCGTTCTGTCCGAAGGCTCGCAGCTACACCTACACGACGTGCGTTACGGAGTTTCGAGCGACGACATCGCGCGCCCGCAGGAAGTAATGGTGATGCGACCGACACTTTCGAAGACGTGCGCGCCGAGTATCTGCGCGACGTCGCGCGACGTCGCGCGGGCATTTGAGCAGAACGCCAAACGCGTCGCGGTTCCAGAAAATGAAGTAGACGCGTCGTTCGCTTGGAAAGGGTCGAAATGGCCAATCAGCGGTGGATGCGACGTAGTCGATGACACGACATCGCCTTCATCCGCGCTGCGTGCGCGCATCGTCGTCGGCGCGTTCGGCAGAGACGGTTCTGGAGTGAAAATCTACATCGATCGCGACGGACGATTGATGTCTGGTGGCGCGATCGCGCCGAACGGCGACTCGATCACGAGACTGCACGTCGACGCCGGTGGTGCTTTGCTGATCGTCGGTCGGGTGAGTGGAAACCTTGAAATATACGCGTTGCGCGAGTATCCAGCCGACGGTGCCGAAGCGACTTCGCGAGTACGTACGCACGCGCGCAACTTAAACAAGAGCGACGCCGAAAACGTTGACGAGGAGCGTGCATTTTTCGCCGGTGAATCTCGCGACTTTGTCGATACGGATTCCGCAGCGGCGTGTATGACTTCGGTATACACACTCATCGGTAGATTTAGCTCGGCTGGCAAAGCCATATCGTGCGTTCGAACGAACGCCGCGGCGACACTCCTCGCCGTCGGCGACGTCGCAGGGTGTGTGTCCTTACTCAATCTTCAACGAGGAACGAAAATGTGGACGGTGTCGTTACCTACTTCTGCCGAAGGAAAGCCATCGGCCGTGGCGGATTTCGACTTTGGGTTACCGCTTCCAGACGCTCCGGATGAGTGCGTCCTGGCGGTTCTAGAATCAAACTGTAGCGTTCGTTTCCACGCGCTTTCGACCGGTTCGCAGATTGGGAAGACTATGACCCCGAAGTCAGCGGCAGAAGACGTGGCGCTTGCAATCTCGCTCCTTCGGCTCGATGGTACTGCGTCAGATATAATTCCACCAGCGCCCGTCGCCAAAAGTTGGTTCACACCGCCGACATCGTTTGCTTATCAATTTCTCGCGTCGGAGTGGACTGTGGACGACGCGTCTGCGTCAGACGACGAAGACAAAGTGCTGTCGACGGACGAGGAAGACCGTGTCGACAGCGACGACGTCATTAAGGGAAACCCAAAGCTGACCGCCATTGTCGTTACTGTGGCGAAAGATTCGATGCGCGTATACCACGCAGTCGGCTGCTCTCGAGGAGAACGATTTACGTTGCGAAAAGAACACCTCGACGAGCCGCTCATCGGTGCGTTCGCCGTTCGAGATGACGGTAGCGAAAACGAATGTGCGTTCGGCCACGGACGGAAACGTTCTCACATCGTCGCCTTGACGGAGTTTGGGAGAATGGTGGCGTACGCGTCGCCGTCCCTGCAAATGCGCGGCGTATTTGGTCCGGTGCCGGCGTTGTCCAACGCCAACGCGACGTGTTGCTCTCGAGGCGGCGCCGTCGTCGTCGTCGCAGATGACGGCTTGTCTATCGCTCGACTCGAAGCATTTGGTGACAGCTTTCCCGCGCAAGGTTGTATCATCGATCTCGAAGTCGAGAGCGCCGCGGAAGCCGCGCGAGCGGCGCGACACGCCATGGAAGAAGACGATCCCGAACTCGCGCAGCAAACCAAGTCACCTCGACGAGAAGTATCGTCAGCGTCGACGACACCCGTGAAGACCAAAGCGCTGACGATGAGTGAAGCGCTACGACATCGCGCAAAGGCGGCGTTTGAAAAGCTGGAAGAAAAGTTCGCGCAGTCACCACGTGACTCATCGTCGTCGCCAGCGATGCGCAAGATGTACACGACGACGGACCTGGCTGTCTTATTCGCAGATGCTCGCATAGAGGATCCCGCGCCGGTCGAAAGGACGACAGAATCTGCAGAGCGCGATGAGTTGTTCGCGACATCGTCGTCCACGCCAGCCATCGCGCCCGTGCGTCGGAGCGCGTCTTCAGTCCGAGCCAAGTATGGACGAGAAGTTACTTCGCAAATGAACGAAACAAAAGACATGCTCGTCGAGCGTGGAGAGAAACTTAGCAGGCTTCAAGATAAATCAGCCTCGCTCGAAAATGACGCGGCGGATTTCGCCTCGCTCGCTCGCGAGATTCGTAAGCAATCCGAACGTCGGTGGTTTTAGATGCGATTTTAGAATTTTTAGTAGCAGCGCGACGCCGAGCGGCGTCACAAGTACACGCGCACCTTTCATGCCTCCCGCTGGAAATTGGCCCAAGTGGGCCAAAAAGCGTCACGCTCGAGACTTCACGGCGCGCGACACCGTGCTCGAGGAGCTGCGCAAGAAGACCCACCACGGCGCCTCGCTCCTCAGACGCGCGTTGAAGAAGGCCAAAACCTTTGACGAAGCCAAGCTCCGCCGGCGTCTCAAGGCGCCCGAGGACGCCGATAAGCTCAAGCGCGCGTTGCACGCGACGCGTAACGTCGATATCGACGTCTTGGCTCGGCAATGCGCGTCGGCGTGCGCGCAGAGAGTGGAAGAGTCGCTCGAGTTGGCATTTCGCGAGGTGGCGGCGGATGGCGACGCGAACGCCGTCCGCGCGACGCACGCCGTGGACTTGGGCGACGGCTTCGACAGTCAAGACGTGTTACGCACTATTTGCGACGACGCCGCGAGCGCAAAAGCGAGCGAGAGCGAAGGGAAGGAAGTCGTCGGGGAGAATGAATACGTGAGCGCGGCGAGGCGGTTGTTGCGAGCGCAGGCGACGCGCGCGGAGACGGATGCGCTGAAGGAACGATTGTTGGCGATCGCGGGTCGAATGAATCGTGCGGTGGTTGGGAAGCAAAAACGCGAAGAGTGGACGCGTGAGAAGCAGGAGCGACGGCAGAAGCGCGAGTTGGCCATCGTCAAAGCGGAGGAAAAGGCGAAACGGCGAGCGGCGGGAGAGGAGGTGTCGTCGAGCGAGGAAGAGGAGGTCGTGCACGCGAAGCCCACGTCTCGCCGCGATGCTGACAACGAGGATAGTGCATCCGAATCGGATTCTGAATTCGAATCCGACGTCGGTGAAGATGGCTATGCGAGTTTGAGCGAGGATACGTTGGCGGAGCTTTACGCGGCGAAGGCGGCGGCGAAAAAGTCGAAAAAGCAGGGGAAATCGGCGAAGGACGGGGACGATGTCGAGGATGTAGATCTAGGACCAAAGAAGAAAAAAGTGAAAAAGCGCATGGGGCAGCGCAAGCGTCGTCAAATCGCGGAGGCTAAGTTTGGCTCAAATGCCGCGCACATCATCGCCGAACGCGAAAAAGCTGCAGCCGAGCGTAGGGCGAAGGAGGAAGAGGAAAGAAATATGCACCCGTCTTGGAAAGCGAAACGTAAGCAAGCACCCATCATAATCGCTGGTGCAAAGGGTAAGAAGGTCAAGTTCGGCGATGACGACGGTGCGAAGAAAACGCCGATAGTTTCGAAGAAGCAGCAATACGCGCCCAAGGTTCCCGAGGGACCGCTGCACCCATCGTGGGCAGCTAAGCTGAAGGCTGATCAACAGGCCTGGGGCGGCGGCGGTGTCAAGCCCGAGGGTAAAAAGGTCGTATTTGATTAACTTGCGCTATGTAAAATGTACAACAATTCTAGATCTAACGCGTAACGCGAACGCGCTAACGCGTGCGCTTCACTGGTTTCCGCACGGCGACGATTTGAGATGTTTGAACAACGACGTGCGGCTCGCAAACAACGTCGCACACTCCGCACACGTCAGCCTCTGCTCGAAATTGCTCTGATTGAAAGCTTTTTGCGCCTCCGTTTCGATTTGCTTCGGCAAATTCGCCGTACACGACGTGCACGATCGTTCGTGCTTGGTGCCCGTTTTCTCGCTCCATCGCACCGCGGCGAGCGCTTTGCCCGAATACTCAGGTTCTGGAAGCCACGTCGCGCACGTGAAGCACTTGATGTACCCAGGTCGCGCGCATTTCAACTCAACCTTGAACTGCACGCACGTCAACGCCGGCGATTCGCGCAGCACGCTTTTCTCGACGACGTCGAATGCGCACGAATTCAAGCCGTCTTCGCGCCAAAACTTTGCGTTTCGTTTCAGTAGACGCTCCTTCTCCTTGGCGTTTATTCGAGCATCGTGTGCGTCGAGCACGGATAGTTTCTTCGCCACCGTCTCCACGTCTTTCTCTAAATCATCAAACGCGGCGCCCGAGCGACGCTCCACTCGCACGCCCGCTTCCGCTGCCCGCAAAAACGCCGCGTGATCCTCGCCTCCCCACCCGTAAAATCCGTTCGGGTACCCATTCGTGCGCTCAAACGCCGTCACATCGTAAATCGTCACGCCACCGAAGCATTTCTCGGCGTCGTACCGACATCCGCTCGCTTGCAACACGCGAACGAATCCGGCGCCGTCGCGCGCGTCGTCCTCGACAAAGTACGCCGTCTTCGTCGCCGCCTCGGGCGCCATGTCGACGTCGTGGCACGCGAAATGCGTGCCGCATCGATCGATGCGCTCGCTGAACGTCGACGTCGCGATCGCGTACGCCGCGTTCAAGCACTGACCGCGGTTGAATCGACACCCGTCGTCGCTCTGTTCGCAGACGACGACGAGCGCGGGGCGGCTCGGGTCGTCGAAGACGGCGACGAAGCGCTCGATGAGTTGACGCAATTGCGCGGCGCGCGTTCGCGTCGCGTCCTCCCTGAACGGGACCAAGAGCACGAGTCGCAGCGTCATGCGTCACGCGCGAGGCGCGATGTCGAGACCAATGGTCGTTACGGGGCGACGGGGGAGGCGACGGGGAAAGATCTCGGCGATGTTTGACGGTGGTTGTTAAACGATGCGCCGCTAATCTAGTGAAACGCGCGAACGCAGGAAGCGATCATTTCAGTTCTTTGGCTTCGAATTCCTTGTACGCCACCTTGATGATGTCGAAGACTTTGTCGGCGATGTATCGCTGCGACATGTCGCCGCCCGCTTGCGAGACTTTGTCGGGATGGATGATGACTAAAGCTTTGTGGTAAGACTTCTTCACCCCGATCGGTTGCATCAAAGACCCCATATCGGGACTCTTGTACCTGTGACCGTCCCACAAGACGTCTCCGAGGTTGGCGAGCATGGTGCGAATGTTGTTTTGGTTCTTCTTTTGCCACGCGTCGATGTCAGCGCCGATGAGATCCTTGAGCATTTGACGCTCGGCTTGCTCTTGTCTCGCCGCGCTCTCTCTCGCGCGCTTTTCTTTCAGCGCGGTCTCTATTCGTACTCTGTTTCGATCGTGTCGGGCCTTGCGTAGGGCGGCTCGTTCGGGCGGCTCGTTCGGATCGACTTCTTCCTCGGGGGCGTACTCGAACGCGCTCGCCGCGGTTGATTTCTGCGACATCACTCGAGTGTCCATCGCCCCGAAAAGATCGTCCACGACACCGTTCGCGGGAACAGCTGAACTCACACCGACTGCGGAATCAGGAATCGCGAACATGGCTTCTATAGGATCGATGGATGACGTCGGCGCCTTTGGCGTCGCGCTCGCTTTCGCGGCGCCAGCGTTGAAAAAGTCATCCAAATCTTCCACCGACGACTTCGTCGACGAAGCCGCCGCGGGCATCGTCGCCGGTGACTTTTGTGGTTTCGGCGTCGACATCGACGTCTTAGAAGCCGTGGTGTTCGCCTCAGCGCGCGCTTGAACCTTGACGGCGGCGTCGGGCGCCTTCTTCGTCGCCGCCGCAGTCGGTTGAGAGCTTTGCGAATCCACGCTGGCCGTCGAACGGAACCGCGCCAAACCCACCGGTGCAGATGCGTCGGACTCGGGCGAAGACATTAAATCGCCTATATCGTTCGCCAGACTCGCCGATCGCGACATGGAAGACATCCGCGATAACGACGACGCCGACGCTGTCTTCTCCGGCGTCCGCGTCGCCTTCGACGCCGTCGCGATAGAAACTTCACCCAATAGTTCGTCCAATCCATCGATGAGACTTTCATCTGCGTCGTGCGCCATCAACCCACGCTGTGTCCCCGCGCTCGCCGCGCTCTTCGGCGACTCGGGTCTCGACCCGAGCTCGCTCACGCTACTCGACTCGCTCATCAAATCAAACAAATCTCCCTTCGCCGCCCCCGCCCCATCGCCACGGCGCGCGCGCGTCGCCGCACCGCTCGCTTTCACCGGCACGCTCTGACTCCCCGCTCGCGATGCGTCCGTGAATCCACCGAAAATATCGTCGAAATCCGCGCTCGCCGCGCTCGGCGCGCGTCGACGGTCGCCCGTCGCGTTCTCCCCCCCCCCTCGCGTCGACGTCGACGCCGACGCGAACATCCCATCGAGATCGCCGAACGCATCCTTCGCCTCGCGCGCGCCCCGCGTCGTCGTCGTCGTCGTCGTCGTCGTCGTCGTCGTCGTTCGCTCGCGCGTCGTCGTCGCGCCTCCGAACAAGGCTTCGAGATCATCCTCCGCGCGCGTCTCGCGCGCGTCTCGCGCGTCCGCGCGCGTCGCTCCTCTTCCCACCGCGCGCGCGCGATCATCCGCGCGCTCGCTCGCGCCGCCGTCGCCGCCCATTCGACGCAGCGGCGCCGCGCGCGCTTTCGAAGCGTCCATGATGTCAAAGCTTCCGGCGAGCAAGTCCGCGACGTACGACGAGCGCTTCGCGCCGTCCTCGCGCGGCGCCATCGTCGACGCGCGCGCGTCGCGCGTTCGCGCGTCGCGCGTTCGCGCGCGCGAGAGTGCGGCGCGACGCGCGCGACCGTCGCGCGGCACACGCGCGCGCGGCGTCGAAACGAAACGAATCGAATCGAAAGAATCGGGGGCCGACGCGCGCGATGTCGCGCGAGGACGACGCGGACGACGCGGCGGACGCGCCCGCGCGCGCGACGTCCTGGCTCGACGGCCTGGGCACGCGCCTGCGCGAGACGGCGAGCGTGGTGACGGAAAAACTCGACGCCATGGATGACCAACTCGATTCGTTCGCGCGACGCGCGCTCGGCGACGACGACGAGGAAGGCGCGGATCGCGCGCTGAGCGACGGCGATGCGTTCGCGGGCGCGCGCGAGGGCGAGTTCACGAACGATGAGATCGACGCGCTGCGACAGGCGTTGTCGATCGCGAAACAAGAGTTGAACGCGCGGGACGAACAGTTGCGAGAGGCGCGAGACGACGCGGGAAAGATGCGAGAGACGGCGATCAAGGCGGCGAAGGAGCTGGCGAAGGAACAGCGGAAACGGAAGGCGGCGGAGGCGGATGGCGCGGGTGGGACGACGACGGGCGAAAGCGCGATGGTGGAGGTTGAAAAGTTGAAGGCGGATTTGGAAGACGCGGAGACGGCGACGCGGCGCGCGCTCGAGGACGCGGCGAAGATGGAGAAGGAGTTACGCGACGCCGAGGCGGCGACGGCGACGGCGAGAGCTGAGATCGACGATGCGAAATCTGCGGCGGTGAAGGAGGTGGAGGCGCTGCGCGCCGAGCTCGCGAGTGTGATGGAGAAACTGCAAACGGCGGAGCGCGAGGCGAACGAAAAGAGCGAGAGTTCGTCGCCGCAACAAAACGCCGGCAGTCGCGGCGGTCGAGGAAAAAAGGGGAAGAAGGGCGGTCGAGGTGGCGGCGCATCAGACGCCTCACCCGTAGCCAGCGCGGCGCACGCGGAAGAACTCGAAAAAATACGCAAAGATCTCGAAAGCGTCAAAGTCGAGCGAGACAATCTCCGCGCCGAGGCGGAGGCGTCTCGAGCGAGCGCGGAGAAGGCTGCGAAAGAACACGTCGAGGTTTTGGAGCGCGTGCGCGCCGAAGCGGCGAGCGCAAAGGATTCCGCGACCGGTGAAGAAGCGGCAAAGCTTCAGCAGGCTGAATCGCGCGCCGCGACGTTAGAAGACCAACTCGCCGCGGCGACGACGACGGAGAAGGAGTTGCGAAACGAGCTCGCGAAAATGAACGATCGCGCGAAGGCGTCGGAATCTGAAATCGCGAGCTTACGCGACGAATTGACGGACGCCATCGCGGCGAGAGAAGACGCAGAAGGCGCTGTGTCTCGCGGCGCCGTGAACGCGGCGAACGCGAACGCGAAGATGGCGGCGGCGGAAAAAGCCAAGACGAAGGCTGAAGCCGAGCTCGCCGAGTTGCGTAAGCAGGTGCAGCTCATGGACGCCACCGGTCGCGAAGCGGCGACGTCCATCGCGGCGCGCGAAAAGGCCGAGCTCGCACAGCAGCGCGCGGAGACAAAGCTTGCGTTAGCAGAAAAGGAAGTGGAGGAGGCGCGCGCGCAATCCGAAAAAGCTGCACGAGAGGGCGAAGAGCGAAAGCGACGATTCGCGCACGTACAGTCGCAATTTCAAGTCACCGAGAAAGAGTTACGCGAGAAGCTCGAAACATTTGAGTCCGAGTTGAAAGTTCTTCGAGCGAACGCGGACGAGGCGGAGAAAATGAAAGAGGATGCGGTGTCCATCGTTGAAGAGACGCAGGCTGACGCCGCCGAGACGAAGGAGGCGCTGACGGCGGTCACGGCCAAGGCGGAAAGGCTCGAGCGCGCGCTCGAGACGGCTGAAGCTGCGGCGTCTGAAGCGCGAACCAAGCTCGGTGTTTTGGAAGAGATGGAGTCTTTGCGCAAGACGCAACCCGTCCCGGAGCCATCCCGTCCAGTTTCCAAAAAGTCGGCCTCCACGCAAACCGACGCGACGCGAAAAGAACCCGTCGCGCCGCCGGTCGCGCGCGACGACGGCAATGCGCGTAAACGTCTCATCGGCATCATGGAACGCCTGGACATTCCTACTTCAGCTTCTTCGCCGGCGCGCGCGAAAGAAGAAGGCGCCGGTATCGGGATGCTCATGGGCATGTTCATGGGCTCCGATGAGAGGGACGAAAACGCCGACGACGCCGCGGCGACGCCGCGAGATGATTTGGACAGTTTGTTCGATCGCGTCGAAACTTGGGCGAGTGACGACCGACGCGCATCGCCCGCATCGGCGCCGTCGTCTAACGTCGCCCGAGACACCGCGAGCGCGGAAGAAGTCGAGCGTCTCCGCGCCGAACTCGCCGCGCTCAAGGCGGACGTCGGCGAGCGTTCCGCGGCGTCGCTCGCCGCCGTCAACCGTCGCGCGCAAGAGGCCGAGCGCGCCGCCGCCGACGCCAAAGCCAAGCTCGCACCCTTAGAAAAAGCCAATCGCGAACTCGCGTGGCAAATTTCTTTGCTCGCCGAGCAAGACGAAACCAAGACGCGCCCCGTGCTCGCGCAGAGCGGTTGGTTCGCGCGCGCCGTCACCGGTTGCACCGCGCCTCGAAGGCCGCCGCCGCGTTCGTCCGTCTTGCTCCAAAACGATCTCTCGCGTTCGTAGCGTTGTAACGAAACGTCGCTCGCGCATCCGTCGTTCCTTTCGTCGTCGCGATTCGCAAAATGTAGTTGACTTCTTATCTTAAACTTAAACATCATTCGACCTTTTCTACTGGGAGAAATCGGACATGGGTTCATTTCGCGACACCGATGCGCGCGTGCGTCGCCCCCCCGGCGTTCGCCGTCGCGTCTCGCGCGCGGCGTCGCGCGACGACCGTCGCGACGCGCGATGGCGTCGTCGTCGCGCCCGTCGCGCCCGTCGCGCGCGCGCGCGCGGGCGTCGACCGCGCGCGGTGGGCGCGACCGCGTCGCGCGCGGACGCATCGCCATCGCGTCGCGGTCGCGCGTCGCGCCGCGCCCGCGGACGAGGAACTCGCGCGGACGTTCGTGTGGGACGCGTTCGACGTGTTCGCGGCGTACGGCGCGCTCGCGCTCGCGCTCGGCATCGGAGGGGACGGGGCGCTGGAACACTTTCGCTACGGATACGTGCCGTATTTCGCCGCGTTGGCGATGGCGGCCATTTACATCGGCTCGCATCGAGGATTGACGCGAGATTTTCGGGAGACGATTTCGTTTGAAAGCTCGCTGCTCGGACCGTTCGTGCTGAGCGCGGCGCTGTTTGCGGCGTACGTCGCGCTGGAGATTTTGAAGCTGGATATTAGCGTCGCCGTGGATTTTTATTTTTTTATACTGGGCACGATCGCGGTGGCGGGGAACGCGACGGAACCCATGAACGCGCTCGGGGCGTGGTGGAAGGAGGGTTTAGTGAAGCTGCGCGTGCCCGATGGATGGGCGACCGATCCCAAGACGGGCGAGACGGTGACGGATGCCGAATTCGACGTGACGCCGGCGCAAATCGTAGGCTTACTCGCTGGACTCGCGCTCGCGACGGCAGATCTTCAGGCTGGCCATCAAAACTTCACGCTCAACAATGCGATAGCGTGCTTTATCGTCAGCGACTTTCTCTCCGTCATCGGCTTCGGGAGCTTCAAGAGTTGCGCGACGGCGCTGTGCGGGTTGCTCGCATACGACGCGTTTTGGGTCTTCAAATCAGAAGAGGTGGTTGGAAAAAACGTGATGATGAGCGTGGCGACGAACCAGTCGTTCAACGGTCCCTTTAGATTATTATTTCCTAGATTTGACGACGTCTTGAATCCGCTGCCGCTGGACGCTTTCGAGTTTTCGCTGTTGGGCTTGGGCGACGTCGCCATTCCCGGGTTGTTGGTCGCTCTCATGCTGCGTTACGACGCCTCGCGCGCGACAGACTTGCGCGGACGCGCAAACGCCGCGGCGGACGCGTTCATGGAGATATTCGCCACCGAGCGCGATGCCCTAGAAGCGGGTGTGGAAAATCGGCTCGACGGCGACGGCGACGGCGATTTCGAAGCCGACGGGTACAGATCTGGGATCGGTAAACGCGCGGGCGACGCCGCCGTGCTCGCTTACGACGAAGCTGGCGACACGAGCGGGGGTACTATTTCCATTCCATCGTCGCTGAGCGGACGCGCGTTCTTCAGCGCCTCGTTGTCTGCATACTTGATCGGTTTGCTCGTCGCGATTTCCGCGAATTTGCTCACCGGCGAGGGCCAACCCGCGCTCGTCTACCTGGTGCCCGTGACGTTGGGCGTCGTCGCGTACACCGCGATCAACCGCGGCGAGTCTGATCGTATCATAGAATTCGTCGACGAGCGCGATTCGCTGCTGTAAACGAGTGAGACTCGTTCGGTCGTAGCTGTGTGATTTGATTTATTTTATTAGCGAAGTGAAAAACGGCTGGTGCGAGCGTTTTTCTCGCGGACATTTCGAGATCGCCGCACTCACGCGCGCGCGTCTCTCGTCGCGATGCCTCCAAAATCGAAAAAGACTGGTAAGAAGAAGCCCGGGAAGTCGGCTGCGGCGTCGTCCAAGGCCAAAGACGCGACCGGCGCGACCGGAGGGGCCAAAGATGTCGACAAGTCGACGACCAAGGAGGAGGAAGAAAAAGACATGACGCACGCGTACGCGGACGATCTGAAGACGGACATCTACACCGACGTGAACGCAAATCCGAAGGCACTCGTGCACGCCACGGAGTGGCGCAAGATCATGAACGGTACGACGCTCGATGAAGAAGCTTGCGCGCGACCTTCCTCGACGACGACGACGTTCGCGACGGGACGGCTGACTGACCGGCTTGCGCGCGCAGGCGACCCCGTTGAAATCAACCCCTCGGTCGGAGCTGGGATGAAAATTATGACCGTAGACGAATGGATCTCGCGATGGAAACCGAACGAACGCTTCCCCGACTGCCTGTCGTGCGGGTCCACGAACACGAAGGAGCATCATTTTTCGCAGACGTGGTGTCGAGGCAAGAAAAAGTTTGAGTCAGAGACGATTTGCTGCGAGTGTCACATGTGGAGTTGGCGCTCGTACGCCGACCCGGACTTTTTAAGCCCCGAGGAGTACGACAAACTGAAGTGGGAGAAGATGGTTCAAGAAAACGCCACGCGGTTGAAGGACGCGCGCGTGGAAGATGACGCCGCCGAATCCGTCGCCGCCGCCGCGTGATCACGCATCGACGAGCTCAAACGATACCGGTATAATCAAAACATTGCTATTTCTTCGCGCGCGACGCGTTATTTTCCCTGATCCGATGCGTCCGTTCGAGTTTCCGATACCGTTTCGCGTCCTCCTCCGAAAACTCTGCGCGCCAATCCAAGCCCTCCGCCTTCAACGCCGCGATCCTCCGCTCGTACCCTCCCAAACTTTCCTTCGCCTCCAACAGCGTCCACAACCACGCCGGATACGCATCATCGCTCCCGAGTTCCGGATCACTTCCCGTTTTCAAGTAATTCAACCCTACGACTTTCGTGTCGCTCGCCGCGCCGCCGCCGCCGCTCGCCGCCGTCTGCGCCTTCTCACCGTCTGCGCGTCGTTCGACACCGCCGTCGCTCCGTCAGTCGCGCGTCGCGCGCGTCATCCCGCGCGTCATCCCGCGCGTCCTCGCGCGCGTCCTCGCGTCTTCGCGCGCGTCCTCGCGCGTCGGTCCGCGCTCGACGCACCTTTACCCTTCGCCTTCGCCTTCGCCTTCGCCCTCGACGTCGCCGTCGCGCTCACGCCCCGCGTCGCGCCCGTCGCGCGCGCGGACGACGACGTCGCGCACGACGTCGACGCGCGTCTCGCGACGTCGCGCGCGACGCGACGCCACATGTCGCCGGTTTCGCGCGTCGCCTTTTGAGCGTCGATCCGCACTATGCGCGCGTCGTCGTCGGCGGCGTCGTCGTCGCGCGCGCGCGTCGACGCGCGCGCGCGCCGATCGCGGCATCGCGCGCGCGTCTCGCGTCCCGTCGTCGCGCGCGCGCGCGCGTCGCGCATGCGCATCGCGCCGCGCGCGAACTCGAGCGACGCGCGCGCGAACGCGTCGGTCCGCGGGACGCGCGGTGCGATGCCGCGCGCGCGCGCGACGCGCGACGAGGACGCGCGCGATGGCGATGGATTGCTCGCGAAACCGCTGAGCGCGTCGCAGGCGCTGCGGCGCGCGGCGTTCCCGGTCGCCGTCGCCGCGCTCGGGGCGTTTTCGTTTGGGTATCACTGCGGCGTCGTGAATCCGGCGCTGGAGGCGCTGGCGAGCGATATCGGCATCGCGCGAGACGTCGCGGCGAAAGGAGCGGTGGTGTCGAGCATGCTCATGGGCGCGGCGTTCGGGTCGTTCGCCGCGGGGGCGTCGGCGGATAAATTTGGACGGAAAAAGTCGCTGGCGCTGGCGGGCGTCGCGCTGGCGCTGGGAAGCGCGGCGTGCGCGGCGGCGACGACGCTGCGGACGATGCTCGCCGGACGCGCGATCGTGGGCGTGGGCGTCGGATTGGTGTCGATTTTGGTGCCCATGTACGTGAGCGAACTGAGTCCGCCCGAGCACCGTGGGGTGCTGGGATCGGGGCCGCAACTGTCCATCGGATTTGGGATTTTGGTCGCCATGTTTCTCGGTTTGCCTTTGCAAGGCGTCGACGTCGATCCCGCGTGGTGGCGCACGATGTTCTGGCTCGCCACCGTTCCCGCGGTCGCGCTCGCGACGCTCGCGAACGGAATCCCGGAAAGTCCGTCGTGGTTGCGCTCCAAAGGGCACTTTCAAGAGGCGGACGCGGTGGAGTCTAAGCAATTCGGAGCCGTGGCGCCGAAGCGCGCCGACGACATGGGATCGACCAAGGTGGCGACGTGGCAAGAGACTCTGCAAGGGCGCTCGAATCGTCGAGCCGTGATTACGGGGCCGATGCTGTTCTTCATTCAACAATTTGCCGGCATCAACGCCATCATCTACTTCAGCACGGCCATCTTCCAAAGCGCCGGGATCGAATCTGGCGTACTCGCCTCCGTCGCGGTGTGCGTGGTGAACATCGTAGGCAGCGTCATCGCTACCGGTTTACTCGATAAAACGGGTCGTAAACCGCTTCTCATGTACTCTTTCCTCGGTATGGCGGTAAGTTGCGTCGGTTTGGCCATCGCGGGCGCGTTTCCAGCGATGGTCATGGCGCCCGCGCTGTCGCTGTTTTCCGTCCTCTCGTACGTCTTCATCTTCGGCATGGGCGCCGGTCCAGTTCCGGGTCTGCTATCTTCGGAGATTTTCGCTCCGGCCGTGCGCGGGAAGGGGATGTCTTTGTGCTTTCTCGCGCACTGGATCTTCAACTTCTGCATTGGACAGGGATTTTTACCGGCGGTGGAGTACTTCGGCGCTAGCGTCGTGTACATGTTTTTCGCGGCGTTTTCGATGTTTGGGTTCTTTTTCACTCAAGCATACGTCGTGGAGACAAAAGGCAAGTCATTGGAGCAGATCGCGGTCGAGCTTCACACGTGAACAATGTTGTAAAACCAAAACTTACGCGAACGCAAGCAAACATTTTGTTACAAAGTACAATTTTACTGTAGGCGTCTTTTCATTCAGGCGTCTTTTCATTCTCGACCGACAAACATTCCATGCAGCCCGTGTGGGATTCTATTACGCAGAGGAATGCTACACACCGGGCCCGCGGCTATGTCGGCGCAGTCAAGAACGACGACTCGTGAAATCCCAGCTGGGTTCTCCCGCGAATGGTCCGCGATCAGCCCGATCAACCACGCATCGTCTTCGTTTGCGCCGTTCGCTTTCGGCACGATGACTGGTTCTTCGCAAAAGCTTCGGTTGCTCGCGTACCACTTTTGCAATTCGCCCGTCTTTAGGTCGATGCGCACGTAACCAAGCGGCGGTCCGCTGACGCGAACTTCGTTACTCAACGAAGCGTACACGTACCGACACGCGCGCTTGCCCTCGAATAACGGCGACACGTGCGGATGGTCGATGCACAAATCTTCGCAACCTGGCGCCGGTTGACGCTTCACTTCCCCGGTGACGGCGTTGATTTCATACATCCACAACAGCGTTCTCGGGATGTTGTTAAAGTCTGGACTCAACTCCGTGGGCACTGGAAACGGCCAAGGGTCGCTTGAGCCCCACTCGCCGAGGAACACACCAGGAGAAAGCTTGTCCCAGCCCGCGGTGTACACGGTGACCCAGTTCTCGAGATCTTCCGACGTCGTCTCGCCGCGGCTCAAAGGTGGCCCGTCGTGCGCGAGCGCCACGTGTATCTCGAACGATTCTCGAGGCCCTTCGGCGATCACGGGTTCCACCGGTTTCGCCACATTCGGCGTCTGCGTCGAGCGCGGGATCAAGTGCACGAGGAGTGGTTCTTGCGGCTGCGAAATCAGGCACTCACCCGCGCCCTTGGCCCCGACGAGAAACGGTAGAGGATCGATGCTGAGTCGATTTTGAATCATCACGTACCACTTTTCCGTCACACCGAAATCGTGCGGCGCGGCCTCGCAGCCCTCCATGACGTAGTCGCGTCTTCCCATCTCGCGCCAATCTTCATCCCACTCCCACAGCGAAATCTCCACCGCCTTGGCGGTGATGCGAGATTTCCATCCCCAACCGACCAAGTATCCGGTGTTGGAGTCGATGTGCGGGTGTGCGGTGAACGCCCGCCCTCCAAGTCCAGCAGAGCGTTCGATCGTCGATCCGATGGGTTCCGGTAACCCGAGCGTGAAGTACTGTCCCGGCTCGAGTCGACCGCCTAAATCGTCCACGCCCTTTGTAGCGAGCGTCTCCGCGTCCACTTCCACGGGCTGACCTGCTTCGTACAACGCGAGCACGCGACCGCCCCATCGCACGATATTCGTATTCGCTAAATTTTTCGTGTGTAAATCGAACGCATTATTCAACATCCCTCCTTCTCGCATGGTCCCGAACGTTCCTCGATACAACACCTTGCCCGCGGCGTCTTCCTCGGCGAACTCGCGCGTGCGAACGAATCGCGACGTAAACGCCACCGACGCGCCATCTGAAGAAAACCTGAATCGCAGCGCTAGACCATCACCGTCGAGCATGTGCGCGTACTCCTTCTCGCGCTCAAACAACCCGGGTCCGATGCGATACAGCGTGCCGCCGCGCAGCTCCTCCGGCGCCGCGCCGAACGCGCACGCGCTCTCGTACGCGTGTTCACCGTCCGCGCTCACGTACGCGTGCGCCCAGTCGGCGTGCGTGTACACGCAGTACCCATGCGCGCGCGCGTCCTCCAGCACGTCGCCATCGACGCGCGGATCGATCGACCCGCGTCGTCGTCCCCATCCGAGCGTCCCCGGCACAAACTTTTCCGCGCCTTTATCCGCGTCTCGCGACGTCGTCGCCGCGCGGTGCGACGCGACGCGCGCGCGGTGCGACGCGCGCCGATCGCATCGCGCGTTCGACGCGGTCGCGATCGCGCGCGCGCGCTCGCACGCGTCGAACGCGCGCGACATGCGCGCGACGCGGCGTTGAGTGACGCGCCCGCGCGCGTCAAAACTCGACGCCGAGTCCTCGCGCGCGCGCCGACGCTCGAGCGCGCGATGCCGTCGGCGTTGTGCGCGTCGAAGAAGCGCTATCGCGCGCTGACGCGCGGGACGAAGCCCGAGGCGGGACCGAACGCGCCAGTCGTGTACTGGCTGTCCAGGGACCAACGCGTGCGAGATAACTGGGCGCTGCTGCGCGCGTGCGACGTCGCGCGCGCGAACGACGCGCCGGTGGTGATCGCGTTTAATCTGCTGACAAAGTTCCTCGGCGCGGGGGCGCGACAGTTCGGGTTCATGCTGCGTGGACTTCGCGAGCTGGAGGGCGCGGCGAAGGCGAAAAACGTGACGTTCGCGATGACGTACGGGGATGAGCCAGCGATCGCGATCGATGCGCTGGCCAAGAAGATTGGTGCGAAAACGATCGTGTGCGACTTTTCGCCGCTTCGCGATGGGTTGAAATGGCGGAAAGAACTGGCGGCATTGTGCGAGGCGCGCTCGGCGCACTGCGAGGAATGCGACGCGCACAACGTAGTGCCGTGCTGGGAAGCGAGCGACAAGCTCGAAGTCGGCGCGCGGACGCTTCGAGGGCGCTTGGCGAAGCGTTACCCGGAGTTCTTGCACGAATTCCCGGAAGTGCCGGATGATTTGCCCAAGTACAGCGGCCCGGCGCTCGACGCGGTGAAGTGGGACGACATCATCGCCGAGGCGCTGTCGCGCGGGCAAGCGGTGCCGGAAGTGACGTGGGCGATCCCGGGCGAAACCGCGGCGCACGCTGTTTTGGACGACTTTGTGAACTCACGCATGAAGTTGTACGAGAAGCGCAACGATCCATCCAAGCCGCAGGCGCTGAGCGGGCTGTCGCCTTGGCTGCACTTTGGGCAGATTTCTGGTCAGCGATGCGCGCTCGAGGCAAAGAAAGCCGTCGGAAAGGCGTCGCCGCCCGCGTATGAGTCGTTCTTCGAAGAGCTCGTCGTTCGTCGAGAGTTGTCCGACAACTTTTGCTACTACAGCCCGAAGTACGATCAGATTGAGGGACAAAAGTACGACTGGGCCAAGGACACGCTTCGCCTGCATGCGAGTGACAAGCGTCCGTACTTGTACTCGCTCGAAGAACTCGAGCGGGCGAAGACGCACGACGATCTGTGGAACGCCGCCCAGCGAGAGTTGCGTTATGGAGGTAAGATGCACGGCTTTTGTCGAATGTATTGGGCGAAGAAGATTCTCGAGTGGACCGAGTCGCCCGAGCAAGCGTTGAAGTTTGCAATTTATTTGAACGACACGTACTCGCTGGATGGTCGCGATCCGAGCGGCTACGTCGGATGCATGTGGTCCATCGTGGGCGTGCACGATCAAGGTTGGAAAGAACGCGAAGTTTTCGGCAAGATTCGATACATGGCGTACGACAGCACAAAGAAGAAGTTTAGCATCCCCGACTACATCGCTCGCGTCAACGCGCTCGTCAAGGCGGCGAAAGCAGACTTCAAATCTGGCGAGAGCTCGCACGCCGCTAATCCCGGGTTGTTCAAAATCAACGTGCCGGCGGCAAACAAGCGCAAGGCTACGGAGGAGGCGCAATAATTCAAATTCAAATCACAGCATTCTTTTGTATTGATACATTCGACAAACTTCCGATCTTCGGTCGTCGGCGTCGCGTCACACCACGTCGACGACGACGTACGTGTTCCAAATCGCCCGCGTCAGCGCGTGCGAAATCAGCCCGAGCGGTCCGAACATGCAGCACAAAATAAGTGAGTGCCGTACCGGTATCCGCGCCACCAAATCCCCCGCGCTCGAGCTATACTTGGCCGAATCCAAGTACACGAATCTCGCCACGAAGAAATCCAACGACAACAGGTGTACCCACGCGCTCGCCGCCGTCTCCGACGTCGCCATGAATTCGCTCACCAGCGTCACGAATTTCGTCACCAAAGGCGCTGAACGATCATTCAGCACCGCTCTCGCCGCGTCGAACACGTGCGCCGAGGCCAACGACGCCCCCGCCGCGCACAGATAACACGCTCCGAGCACCCAAAACAACGCCTTCGACTCCACCATCGCGAGCACGCGCTTCGACCGCGGGCTCGCGATCATGAGCGCGTACATCGGCATCACCGCCATCGTCGCCACCGTGAACGCGGTGTCCGGAATCGCCAGCGCTCCCGTCGTCGTCGTCCTTCCGCGACGACACTTTCGAGACACCGACGAAAGAAACGCCGCCGCCGGCGCGCGCCGCGCCGTCGTCGCGCGCGCGCCGCGCGACGCCGTCGTCGCGCGCGCGTTCCCCGTCCCCGCGCGCGACGCCCCGACCGTCGCCGCGCGCGACGACGCGCGCGCGACGCGTTCCATCGCGCTCGACAGTGCCGCACAGCTCGCCGCGCCGCGCCGCGAACGGTCGACCGAACGGTCGAGCGTCGACGCGCGCGGCGGCGACGACGGCGGCGGCGACGCGACCGTCGTCGACGCCGTCGTCGAGGCGATGTCGCGCGCGTTCGTGGACGTCGATAAGAGCGCGGTGACGCCCGTGGAGAAGGCGTGCGCCGAAGACGCGAAACCGTTCGACGACGCGGTCGAGCGACGCGGTGACGAAGCGACGACGAGCGCGCGAAGGTGCGCGAGCCCGCTCGATGCGTTCGTCGCGCGGGACGTGCTGACGGCGACGGAGTGCGAAAGGCTGGTGGACGCCGCGCGGCGGTCGGGACGGTTGAGCTTTTGGCACGAGGACGCGGAGGCGAGGAATAGAAAATCGTTCAGGAACGCGGATACGGTGGAGGTGATGTCGAAGACGATCGCGGAAGCGCTGTGGGCGCGATTGAAACCGCACGTGACGCCGGAGATCACGATTGAGGAGGATGAGACGCACGGCGCGGGGGCGCGCGGACGATGGGTGGCGCGAGGCGTGAACGAACACTTGTTGTTTAATCGATACTCTGGACGCGGGCACTTTTCACCGCACACCGACGGGGCGACGATCGAAGATTTCAATACGCGTTCGTTTTATAGCGTCTTGGTGTACCTGAACGATTGCGCGCGAGGTGGGGAGACGTCGATGTTCGCGCCGCCGAGCGACTTTGAGCCGTCGAAATTCGTGCGCGACGAGGACGATCGATACCGTTGGCCGGATGAATGGATCGCCGACGCCGCGCCGTGCGCGCGAGGCACTGCTCTGGTGTTTCGACAAGACATTCCGCACGAGGGCGCGCCCGTGGGCGAGGGCGCGGTGAAATTCATCATTCGCACCGACGTCATGTACGCTCGCGAGCCGCCGGCGTTTGCCGACGCCGTCGGCGCCGAGGCGTACGCCCTGCACAAGCGCGCCGTGGACGCGGAGACCTCGGGCGACGCCATGGAAGCGATGCGTTTATTTCGCCACTGTCGTAGGCTCTGTCCGGCGTACGCCGATTTCGTAGGTATTTGATTTCAATTCGCGCGCTCAAAGCGAGCCATTTTCGCCACACCAGTTTTCAGCCGTTTTTTGTGTCGACGCGACGGCAGAAGACGACGCCGACGTCGCGCGCGCGGACCCGAAGCGACGCGGACGCGAAGATCGAAAGCCGCCGCGATGCCGATCGCCGCCGTTCGACGCGCGCGCCTCGATGTGCTGACGCGCGGTGGACACGATGGGTCGAACGAGGACTTGGTGTGCTACGCCCAAAAAAATGAGCGCGAAGCGAAACGCGCGCACGTGGGCGCGTCCGAGCGCACGTGCGCGCAGGTACACTCGTACAAGTATACATCACCGCCGTCGACGTCGTTTGAGAAGCTGTTTTTGGAGCGATGGTGGACGTACGTCGTCGAACGGTGGTGTCCGCTGTGGGTGGCGCCGAACGCGTTGACGTTCGGCGGATTAATGTTGGTGATGGTGACGTACGCGTTGTATTGGACGCACACGCCAGTGCTGGCGCACACCGCGCCGTCGTGGATGTACGCGGTGAGCGCTGTTTTAATGTTTGCGTATCAGACGGCGGACGGCATCGACGGTAAGCAAGCGAGACGAACGAAGAGCGGGTCGCCGTTGGGAGAAGTCGTCGATCACGGATGCGATGCGATTTGCACGTGCGTGTACGGGATTATTTTCGTTGATTTATTGGCCGTCGGTATCGCGACGCCCGCGGCGAGAGCGTTCGCGGTGATGATGATGACGTCGAGCCGGATTTTTTTCGCCGTCGACACGGTTTCGAGCACGTACACGGGATTGTTACCTGTGAACACCGCTTTTGACGTGCAAGAGATGCAGATCCTGTTGCAAATAAGTATGATTGTCTTCGGATTCGTTGGGAGCGACGCGATGAATGCGTTTACGATCACTCTACCCATCATCGGCGAGCGAGGCGTGGTGCGCCTGCTCGTCGACGGCGGGGCGTTGTTCGGCGTGCGATCTCGCGCGATGACGTTTTATCGCACCGTCACGGCAAAAGAAGTGCCACCACACTGGCCAAAGCATCGTAATCCGACGCGTATTGCGTTGTTTTGCATCGTCAACGAGTTGTTTCACGGCGTGTGCTTGTATTTTGCGCCAAACTTGGCGTTGGCGCACGCCACGAGCATGCTTCTCTTCGCCGAAGCCGAGATGAGCATCATGCGCCTGCGCGTTTCAGACCCCGATTGGCCGCTGTTCAACTGGTTGAGCGGGTTCATCATGATCATGACGACATTTGTGCCCGCGGGCAACATGTTCATCGGCGGCATCCTCCTCGGCGCCGCGTTATTTTTGTTGCTTCACCGAAGCGCGACGCTTTGCGCGCAAGTCACGGGATGTCTCGGGATGCACTCAAACATATTCATTCTTCCCCCAAGGAAGGAGGAGTAAAACTACTTAATCGCTACAACTAGCTAGGCCTAGCTAAGGACCGTTCTAATCGACTACACTCTAATAAGGCGTGCGCGAAAACACGGCAAAGATTTCGATGTGATTCGTGCCTGGGAAGAACACGAAGCTCTCGTGATGACGGATTTGCCACACGCCGCTCGCCAATAACTCGTCCGAGTCGCGCATGAATGATTCAAATCCGCACGACACGTAAAGCAAAGTTTGCAAGTCATCGCTCAGACCGTCGACGTCGGTGAGCACGGCGCGCAGCTTGGCGTCGAGTCCCTTTCGAGGCGGGTCGACGATGAGAACGTCGCAATCCTTCGTCGATTCGACGGCGATGCGCTCCGCCTTTTCGACTTGCAAACTTGCCCGACCTCGCAAATCTTCTGGTAACTCGCCACGCGTGCGTTCCCACGCTTCGGCGACCGCGCTCGACGATTCCACGCATCGCAAGCTCTTCACGCCGAGCGCGTCGTTCGTCAGAAGCGAAAAACCAATGGCGCCGACGCCGGCGTACATCTCGACGACGCGCGCGTTCTTCGGCACGTGTCGCGGCATGCGCTTGAGCAACTCTCCGTACGCCTCCGCGTTGGCTTGCATGAAGCTTCCCGGCAGATAAAACACCTTGGTACCGTTGGGCGTGTACGAGTGCGTTTCTCGCTCGCCCGTCGCGTGGTGCCACCCGTCGTTGTTAAAAATCACGTTATTTCGCGCGTCTTGCGCGTTCACCCACGTCCCGTGCACGAAATCTCCACCCCTTCGCGCGATTTCCTCGCACACCGCCATCGCGCGCGGCGTCATCTTCCGCGCGTTCCACACCAACGAAATCGCCGCTCGCGCGTCTTCGTCCTTCGCCGCGTCCCACTGTCCCGCCGTTCTCGTCTGCGCCACGATTTGCGCGTACCGCAGCTCCCCGTTCCCCGTCGTTTCGTCGTACCCTTTCACATCCATCGACGCGCACACCTCTCGCACCAGCGCCATCGCTCTTTCGACCGCGATCGCCGACACCGCGCACCCGCTCGCGTCGTCGATGGGCTCCAGCGCGTGCGAGCCTCGCGCGAACAGCCCCAGTCGCGTCTCGCCCTCGTGCGCGCGCGCCGCGAGCTTCGCCTTGACGCGCCATCGCGTCGCGCGTCCGCGATACGTCTCGTGCGTCTCGCGCGTCTCGCCCGTCTCGCCCGCGCGCGCGTCCAGCGACGCAAAGTACGCGCGCGCGCGCGCCTCCGCCTCGGGTCGCAGCGGCGCGTCGACGTCGACGCATCCCGCGCACCGCGGCCAGTGCGCGCAGTCGAACGCGCCGTCGCTCGAACGCGCGACGGTCGCGCGTCGCGACGCGCGCGCGACGACGCGCGGGCGCGGTGCGCCGGCGACGCGCGTCGCCATTGCGTCGCGCGATGGCGTCGGTGCGCCGCGCGCCGTCGACCGCGACGCCGCGCGCGTCGTCGCGACGCGCGCGGGACGCGCGCTCGACGCCGCGACGCGCGCGCGTCTCGCCGCGCGCGCTCGACGCCGCGCGCGACGTCGTCGTCGTCACCGGCGCGCTCGAACGGCTGGCGCAAACGTCGGCGGTCGAGCTGAAGCGAAACGAAAAGTCGAGCGACGTGCGCGTCGTCGCGGCGCTGCCGCGCGAGGCGTTCGAGGGCGTGCGAAATCCGCGAGACGTGCGATCGACGACGCTGGTGTACCCGCACGCGAAGACGCTGGAGATGCTCGACGAACAAGGGGTGGAGACGGCGGAGCTCGGGGAGACGCTGGGAGGCGAGACGGCGACGCGCGAGCGAACGACGTGCGTGATATTCGCGGAGGAGAGCTCGAAGAAGCTCAAGGCGTGCGTGGAGACGTTTTGTGAGGCGATCGACGGCGGTCGGTTCCCGAGATTGCGTCGCGTGGTGTTGATGTCGAGAATCGGCGTCGAACGGCGAGACGTCGATCCGTTCAAGTATATGAATCGCAAGACGTTTCGAGGCGGCGCGCCGTTGGACGATTGCGTCGCGTGCGAGGACATGATACGCAGCCGCGCGGCGAAAACGGTGAAACCGGGCGGTGTCGCGGATGGATGGACGTTCACCATCGTGCGCACGGGAGAATTGCGAGGAAACGGGCCGACGAGTAAAGTCGTGCAAGCCGACTACGCGTTGACTTTGGTGGACAACGCGTTCGACGTTCGCATGCAAGACATCGACATCGACGAGGGCGATAAAATGCCCGGCGGTGATTTCACCAAACGACTCAGTGCGGCCGTGTTCGCCAACCGCACGCTCACGACGTCGCGATACGACGTCTTAAACGCCGCGTACTCCATCGTATCCACCGGTCCCGCGCCGCGCGAGCGCCGCAAAGGATACGACGTCGCCAAGGGCAAATCGCCGCCGCCCGTGAGCGATCGCGAGATCGACGAGGCGTTGGCGCCCGGAGACGAAGACGCAGAGCGCGTCCCAGGCGCGGTGCCCGTGCCTTCGTGATGTAATTCATTCATGTTATTCCATCGCCGCGTCCCGTCCCGTCCCGTCGCGTCGCGCGCTCGACCAACGAACTTTTCGCTTTCGTCATTCTCTCGCGCGCCACGCGCGGCACGCGCCGCACGCGCCGCGCGCGCGGCGCACGATCGACGCACATGATCGGCGCGCACACCATACTCGCGCCTTTGCTCGCGCGCGCGCTCAATCGCTACCTCGACGGCGTCAATTCCGACACCCTGCGCATCGCCCTGCTGCGACGAAAACTTTCGCTGCGAAACGTGTCCGTGAACTGCGACGCGCTCAATCGCGAGCTGAACCTGGGGATAAAACTCACGCGAGTGCGCATCGAGACGATCGACGTGCACTACGCGGTGTTCGGGAAGCGAGAGGAGACGCTTCGGGTGCGCGTGGAAGGCGTCGACGTCGAGGCGGAGGCGCCGAACGACGACGAAGAAGACGAAGACGACTCGGGTGATGGGGTCGACTCGGATGCGCTGCGCGAACGACGGGACGCGAGGGAGAAAGCGATGGAACACATCGCGAGCGCGATGGAGACGCACGCGCGAGAGATGGTGAAAGGGTCGGCGTGGTCCAACGCGTGGTTCGCGGCGGCGTTTGAGCGTTTATCGGTGGAGTGTCGACGCGCGAGCGCGACGTACGCGACGAAGGCGACGGGTTCGGGGCGGGAGGGTGACGTCGGGCGATTGCGAGGAAGCATCGAGCGGTTTACGATGAAGAGCGTAGGGAAGACGTCGAGCGCTCGGTCAGCGGAGGATGACGAGGACGCGAACGACGGCGAGCCAGAGCGAAAGAAAACAAAGACTTCCGAGCACGACGACGACGCGGGCGACGCGTCGTTCAGCGGAGACGCGATGAAGCGCGTCGAAATAACAGGACTGTCGCTCATCGTGGATGATGGTGAGACGTCGGGGCAGCACGATGTCGTGGGACCGAACGGTCGCGTGCGAATGGACGTGCACTTGCGCAAACGCGCGCGGCGCGCGAGATTCCTTCGCCCGAAGGCATCGAAATACGTCGCGAAGATAGACGTTCGAGACGTTCTAGAAACGAATATTAGCGCTTCGCAGGCGCAGATGTTGCTTTTGGTGCGCGATGAGATTGATATGTGGACGAAGAGAAGAGCGCACGGCGAACGTAGACCAAAGACGAAGAATCCCGTCGATTGGTGGAGATACGCCGTCAGGGCGACGGTGCCGCGCGGAGAGCACCATCGCGCTCGAATGCTAGATAGACTTAGACATGGGCGCTCACAGCTCGAGGCGTACGTCGAGGTGTGCGTCGAGCGCAAACGTGGGCAGAGAATCACGATGCCTGAACATTTACAAAAGTTTGAGACGAGGCTCACGGCGGATGACGTTGAGCTCATCACATCGCTTGTCGAGCGCAAGGTGGCGAGTCTTCAAGAGACAGAAGATGATATGATGGATAGCATGTTTCCTTCGTATCACTCGTCATACAGCGCCGCGGATATATTCGACACCAGCGGCGATGATGCGGAGGAGACCGCGGAGCAGATAAGAAGAATGCCAGAGTCAAAACAGACGTCAACGAGTCTCACGAGCTATCTCTATGCCAAGAGCACGAGTTACATCTCCAAAGCTTACAACTATGTCAACGTGTCATCAAAATATGCGTCGGCATCAGAATCAGTCGGTGACTTTGAGCCAGAAGTATCTGTGGAGATTCCCGGCGTCTCGATGACGATTCGAGACGCGGCGGAGAATCGATTACGGTTCACGGCGAATAACATATCACTGGCGCATGGTGCTCTCTTCGCCGATGACGAAGGTGTCGTCAGTGAGACGCAGATACACGTCGATCGCGTGCACGCTGAGGACTCGAGCTCGGGTGTTGCTGAGGATATGATTTGGTCTCGAGAAACTGATGGCGAGCGAGCGGTTACGATCAAGTTGAATCCGAGTGCGTGCGCGACGCTGGACGTGCTCGTAAACGTGCACGTGAAGATGGCGCCACACGGTATGGCTATTCGACCGTCAACGGCCAAAGTGCTCGCGGGTTTCGCGAGTATCAGAGATGGACCTTACGGGCAAGCACTACGAAGAGCGACTTTGGGGTTGAACAATCGCTCGCCAGAGTGCAGGTTGAAGATGATCAAGCTCCTTGGCGACGGGATACAAGCGATACCTGTGCTCGTTGAGATCGATTCACCCTTACTTGTCGTACCCGCTCAAACTGCACCGCCATCGATCGATGTGGAGACGTCGGCTGCGTTGGCGTTTGGCGCGGAAAAGATTGTCTTTTGCCAGGAAAACGGTTCGCGATCACGCGATGATGGATCGTTTGATCGATTGGTAGACGAAGCTTCAGCGATGATGGATTATGCTTACGATGCAAACGAAGCGTGGCGCGCCCTGGAAGAGTTGTCTGAATTTGTTTTGCAAACTCGTAGTTTCGCACACGTCGACGGCGCGTGGATGACCGCGGCAAACGCCTCCGCTGCTATAGCTGAAGGAGTGAAACTTACTGTCGTGAACGATGCGACAATATTCGATTCCGATGTGACGATGGTAGACTTGGAACCGATCGAACTCAACTTCGATCCGGTAAGCGTCGCGGCGGTGGTTCACGTGGTCCAAGCCTTTGCAGACGTCTCTGTACAGACAACTGCGAGTTCGACGCCCTTCGCCGTGGATTCTGGGCTTCGATTCAACTTAGAAAAGATCGCGCTGAATTTGAATAGCGCATCAGGCCGAATGCATTACACGGTCACGGACATCAGTATCGCCACGAAGGGTTCGAGCGACGATTGGAGGATGAAATCAAGCGTAGGTACGGTATCTGGCGTGCACATGGACGCTGATTCGGCGCAAACAGAAATTGTGCGATGCTCGCCGAAGGACTCTATACTGAAAGCTCACGTCTGCGCACGAATCGCGGGTACGATCGAATTGGGAGCCATCGACGTAAGAGTTACGCAAAATGTACTCGAAACGCTATCAGAGTTTGCCCGCCTTACGAAAGACGTCAAGAAGTTCTTTGGTGAACGTCTGCACGTCGCGAGCCCTATTCAGAGTCGTTCCGTCCGTGGTGAGTTCGACAGGGCGTGGAGTTGTGTAGCGACGTTCGATATCGCAGACTCGTTGTCACTATTTTTACACGGCTCCATTGAACCCATGTCGTTCAAGCTCTTTGAAGAGTCGGGCGAAAAGGAAGCGGTTGCGCTCACGACGCGTGCCATGGAGATTCGAGGCAATGCCTCGCACGTGGAACTTGAGCTCCCTAGAATGTTACTCTCTATTCTCAACGCCGAGTTTTCTACTTCATTACTCGATGTCGAGGATGTACATTTTACTCATTCTTTCGGGAGCGCCTCAAACGCGGCGAAGGTGCAGGTGGGGAGTATTGGCGCTGAAATTACCCCCACAGACGTGCGGCGACTGGTCGTCGTCTCGGAATCGATTCCAAAGATGCCCTCTCTGACTAAGAGTTCACCTATAGCTTCTCCTGGGATCACTGACGCCAAAGTGTTTTCAATTCCTTCCGTCGACGTGAATGTGAAACGAATCAGGTTGAGCGCTAGAGAAGCGGATGAAATTTCGTTGACGTTTTTCGACGTGACGGGGCGCGCGAGTCCGCGAGAAGACGGCCATCTCGCTGAATTACGAGTGGACTCTATTGATCTGCAAGTTTGCACACGCAAAAGTATCGAACACCCGACGACGTTGCTTCATATATCGAGTGAGTCCGGTGCGGCTGTCAAAATGGATGCCATGTACGCCCAAGGCTCAGTAAAGTCCGAGTTGCTCATTGGGAAAGGCGATGTCGAGTTCAACGCGCCGTACATCATTGCGGGAACGAGTGTCTTGCATGGCGTGAGACAGGCAATGCCTGTGTTGACCGCGTCGACAACGACATCTGCACCATCGATATCACCTTTGTCTTTAACTCTCGTGTCTGCGAACTTTCGCACGGAAACTTGGACAGTACAACTACCTTGGCGTTCAGAGAGCGAGCGCCATGCGCCGCTGCGTATCGTACGTTTGAAGACTCGGCAATCGGGTACTTTGAATGAGTTCACTGCGGGATCTTGCGTCGATGCGACGTTCACACTGGATGAGTTCACGCTTGAGACAGGATACTGCAAGGATGAAGATGATCTCGAAGGTTCATCAATCATGTTTACGCTCGCCGAAGTTATTGGACTTTCGAGTAGAATGACTTTGCCGCCCACATCTCCTGAACACTTTGCGCGCAAAGTCGTGCCGAAAATGGACGTTACTGTACATGAGATGCGCGCACGCGCAAACGAAGTTTCTTTACACTTGATACAAGAAGTTTCGGCGCTGATCCTCGCGCAACCGGCAACTTTGAACGCCATAGAGGCGTATGATCAATTGCCCTCGAGTTCAAGCCCACACGAGTTCGATCTTTCCATCAACGTAGAGTCCATGAGTGCGTGCCTGGAACACGCACAGGTCCACATCGTTGTGCCAGTTTTGCAAGTCATGATGACGGACGCGCGTGTTGATGTTAAGAGCTCGAGCTCTGGCGTGGATGGAAGCGCATCGATGGATGTAGAGATGGACTACTTGCATCCAGTGAAAGCGGCTTGGGAACCCATTCTTGAACCCATGCGCGTTTCGACGTCAATCAAGCTCACGCCAGAGTTTCTATTTGAGAGTGTCAACATCAACGTTGCGGCTGGGATCGAAATAACAATGTCGCATAGTGTCGTCGAAGCGCTTCTCAAGACGCAAATCATCGCGCAAGCGGCGCAAGCGCCCATCGCGGATCTCGAACAGTCGACGACTTTTGGACCTTGCACTTATCAGATGACGAACGCCACTGGATTCAACGTCGCTTATGCGCTCACGTTAGTTCGTGGTGGCGAAATCACGTCCGCCGGGGCGGGTAAAACTATCGCGGGTGACACAAACGTTATGCACTTTGAGCGGCGCGAGGAAAATCGTGCGTGCAAAACCAACCGCGTCATAGAGCGAGGGGCCTCGTACTGGGCATCGCCGATCAATGATGACGATGAAGATGACGGCGCGAGCGTGCGCCATCGATCGGAATCGACGCAAGAACGCGTTCCTCACGTGTCGCTCGAATTTGAAGACATCCAGGTCGACATAGACGAGGCAATTTCTCTCGACACCATTGGCGAGGAGACGAGCTTGCTGGAATACGAAGCACAGATGGTGGACGGTTCCTGCGCGCGTGTCATCGCGGAGATCGGCCCTTGCTCGAACAAGGTGAATCGATATGAACTATTGCTTCGTTCGGACGTCGCAATTTTGAATGGCACGAACGCCCCGATCGTGATGTGCTTTCAGCAAAGTGCGACGCTGCCGGCGACGATTTTCGGCCCGATACTTCCCGGCGAAAGTGTGTGGCTTCCGATACCCCTGCGCTTAGCTAAAAACGTGCAATGGCGCGTCGTGTCGCCGGATGAAGATTTTGGAGAAATCTCCGTGGATGAGGTGGATGATTCTGAAGCTTCCGCTGGGTCACCTTTCCTCAGCCCGCTCCATCGTTCGAAAACCAACGCCACTCCACGCTCACCCTTTGGGGACGCGTTCTGGCGATGTCGTCACAATTGGAGTACCTTTGTCGCGTTTTCTGATTTGGTCGCGAAAGAAGATGCTATCGAGGCATCGCTTTGTTCGGTGACGAAAGAACATAGTATTGCTTCGTCTGATCCGTACACGTGTGCGTTCACGGTGACTCGCGACGAGACACTCAAACGCGTGCAGCTGGCGCTGAGCGCGCCGCTGAAATTTGTCAACACGCTACCGCTGCAGATGGTGGTCACTTGCCGCGCTAGGAATGCATTTGGCCATGATGCGCGCATAGAGTCACATGTGGTGAATCCGGGTGAGTCGACTTTATTCACAGCCTCTCACCCCACTTGGTCTGCTTCGGTATCTGCACAAATCGTTGGATATGCGCCGTGCGAAGAGCTCGTCGTGCCGGAATACACGATGGCTTTGAAAAACGCCAAGTGTCAGGCAAACGGTGAGATTTACCATGTTGATCGAGATACGAAAAGGATTCACGACGGAGGTGACAAATCGTCTTCACAAGCCGTTTCCTTGCGCTTTACGTTTTACATCGATGAAGCGACGCAGTCACGGACCTTGTACTGCGCCGCGCCACTCGTCGTGCTGAATTCAACATCCTGCGCCATCGTGCTCGAAGACATGCTCTATGGCACTGAGATGGAGGAGTCTGTGCAGAGTGAAATCGAAGTTTTCGAGTCAAACCCCGATGCAGAACGCCAAGGAACGAACTCACCGCTTCCGAACCGTCTCTTCATAGAAGACGCTGAGAACTTTGAGACTCCCCCGGCGCCGGCTTCTCCTTTCGCTCGACTTGCGCAGAATCAAGCTTTGCCGTCTCTTCGACGTATGAGTTCTTCGACGAATGTGTTGTCACAAACAAGCCCGTTGTTGATGCGACAGTCGTCGTTGCGATTGAATGCCGATTCGGTCACGCTTCTCACGCCATCAACGCCCGGACGCCAGACGGTATCGACGGACCACGGCGTGGACTACGGCGTCGACGACGAGGATTCACTGGATCAACGCGCGACCGTTCTCGGTAGTTCAGCGCATTGGCGCAAGTCAATCAAACGGCGTCCACGGATTCGTATTCGGCTCAAGTCTTCAAGCGCGTGGAGTCGCCCTTTTAGGATCGATCCGACGGGTCTGCCGATTGAAATCAGGCTACCCTCAGACGCCGGCTCAGATGTTTGCGAGCATGTATTCGTCGTGACTGCTTCCATGGTTTCGACCGATAAATTGTGCAAGACGGCAAAGATCATGATACGACCAAAGTTTCTCATCAAAAGTACGCTAGACGAAGCCGTTTGGATCCGACACGGCGGCACGGAGAGCGTGGATTTGTTGCAGCCCCGCTCGGCGACGCCGCTGCGTTGGTTTGACATGCGCTCCAAGGTGCCCAAAGTGATCATGTTCAGACCGGAGAAGGGAGTTTTCGAATGGTCCAAGCCAGTGCATGTGCCTGAGCATACTGCTTCTATACTGAAGATGCGTCACCTCGGCGGAGATAGTACGTTGCACACGGAAACTATCACGGTCTCGATTCTAGAAAACGACGACGGAACGTTTGACATTCGCATCGCGCGGCCGACTGAGATCGACGGCGCGCTCGGAATGCATTCCATCGAGAACCACTCGAACGCGTCAATCTGGTATCACCAGCTCGGTGCCGATGATGCGCGTGTGACGCTCGCGCCCAAGGAGAGCGAAGAGCGACTGATTGAAGACTCGTCTCTTCCTCGCGCGCTCGTCATTGGGTACGGCGATCTTTCGTTGGGCGAACCGATTTCGCTTGACATCACTCGCACTCTGTCGTATAGCGTGGTGACGACAGACAAGCGGTGCTTGCGCGTGATGGTAACGAGAGAGGGACCGATGTGCTCTGTCATCATTGAAGACGCGCTGAGCAGTCGCGTCGCAGATACGCCCGAGCGCCCGCGACTATCGACGAAGACGCCCCAACGCCCCGGAGCCCCCGTCAACGTGTCGTTCAAGTGTGGTTGGATTGGTGTGAGTGCGATCCATGGACACGAAGAGTTGCTGTACGGACGCGTGAGTGGTATTACGGTAAAGGTGCTCGCGGACGGTTCCGAGTTCAAGAGCGCCGTCCGCGTGCACAGCGCACGAGTCGATCACACAAGCAGCAAAGCGAAACGACCAATCGTGTTAGCCATACCCGAGCGGCATCAAAGCGCCCGAGAGGCACTCGAGTTGCACGTGCACGGATGGGTGCAGAAGTTGAATGGATTACCCGTCATACGTTCGTTGAAGGTTGATTTGGCGCCAGCATTCGTCGATTTACACGATGAATTGATTGAATCCGTGCCGCGCGCCATCGCGCCGTGCGTCCGTCACGCAGAGTTGCTCTTGCCTCCTGCGAAACCGACGATAAAAGCGAACGGTGCACGCAAGCGCAGCTTGGAAGGCGAAACTGTGGGCGCGCTTACGTCCGTATACTTACAAGAACTCATCATAAACGATGTCGAGCTCGTCCTGTCGTTTTCTCGTTTACCCGGATTACCGGTCGCCGTACGAGCGTTGGCCGGCGTTGATCGCGCGAATTTGCGACTGCGAGGCTTTCACATGAACCAGCCGTCACTCATGGCGGCAGATGTCAGCATGATGGCCGCGCGTCATTTCGCTAGGGAAGCCGTCATCGTCGCCGGTTCTCTTTGGGCGCATAACTCCTTACTCGGCGATCCGCGCCGGCTTTGGGATGAAATCATCGAAGCTTTCGATGAGATGCATCAAGGTTCGGCGACAACCGCGTTGCCACGAGTAATAATGGCACTCACAGCTGCGTTTGCGCATTCTGGAGAGACGGCGCTATCGCAAGCGCGTGACGTCGTCGATGGTTGGCTCGAAGCGCTGGAAGTCGCCCAAGCCAGTCGGCGATTTTCGCTTCGACCGAGAAGACTCGGCACGGTCGAAGATCTCGAGAAGCAGGCGACGGTGACGTTTGTGGCGCGCATATTTGACACTGTCGGTCGCGTCGTCTTCGATGTCATCGATGGACCACTGCATGGCCTGGAACTGGCCGGCGTGAGAGGGTTGGTTGAAGGCTCCGTCATCGGCTTGATGAGCGCGTTGACGCGCGTTTTAGCCGCCGCTCTGGATGGCGCCGAGCTCAGCGCGAGGCGACTTCGACTTTTCACGGCGGCGAAAACGTTCGAAGGGGAGTACATGCGCCCGCGTCGCCCGCTTCCCACGTCATACATGGACCCCATACGGCCGTACCATCTCATAGAGGCCATCGGCAGGGAGACGCTCGCGAAACTCGCTTCGAGCGAAAAACGAGAACGATTCGTCGCCGCCGCTTCGTTGATGTGGCCGTCGCACGATATGTGTGTTTTGACGGGTGGGAAACTGCTCGTCGTTCATCGATCGGACGTCAACGCGCCGTACGTGCGCTCGAGCGTGAGATTTGTGGACATCTCCGGCGTCCTTCGCGACGGGAATCGCGTCTCCGTGTACGCCGCGAGAGCGGAGCGATCGACGCGCGTGTCCCTCGCACAGACGCAAAGCGTGTTCGCTCGAGCGTATGGATTCGCGTTCGGGTGGATGCATCGAGAACAGGATCAATCATTCCACGACGTCGATGAGACTTTCCGCGGCGAAGACGCGGCGACGCCGACGTCGATCGTCGTGCGATGCGCCGACGAAGACGCCGCGCGTTGGCTTTCGAGCGCGCTCTCGCCGTTCGTGAACGCCAACGCGAAACAAAATTAGTACAGGCAGTAGAACATTAGTAGATAGCGGTGGAATTTAGACACGCAAAGCGTTCGCGATTCGAGCTATCGCGCGTCGCTCGAGTTTTGCGCGGCGCGCTTCGCCGCGTTCTTCGCCGCCAACTCAACCATCCACTGCGGTTTTTCCGCCTTCGCCGGCGGCGGCGCCGCGACCACGGGTTCGCGCACCGCGCGTCGCTCGCTCTCCACCTCGCTCGCCTCGCCATCCGCCTCCGCGCCCGAGCTCGTCGGATCGTCCGCCGCCTCCGCCGCCGCCGCCGCGCTCTTCACGCCCACCTTTTGCAAAACTCCGCGCAGCTCCCCGAGCGCGTCGCTCATCCCCGGCAGCGTGTGTCCCCGCCTCGGCGCGCTCCCCCGCCGCGGTTTCCCATCCTTATCGAACATATCCTCGAACGCGTCGTCCTCCCCGTCGTCGTCGTCCCCCTCCCCCGCCTCCCCTCCCCTCGCTTTCCCTCTCGCCGCCGCCTTCGTCGCGCCCTCGACGTCCCGAAACGCCTCCCCCGCGTGCGCCTCGACGCGCGCGAGCG